>Ga0099825_1005188_pt1 | contig 16819 bp, 6 predicted proteins | sample SiratroredBW_FD_76838 | JGI IMG/M metagenome (GOLD analysis project Ga0099825, IMG submission 76838) | Root nodule microbial communities of legume samples collected from California, USA - Siratro red BW | ecosystem: Host-associated > Plants > Roots > Nodule | place: USA: California | collected...
AAAAAATAAAAAAAAAAAAAAAAAAAAAAAAAATTAAATATAATATTTAAAAAAAAAAAATAATTTAAAATATAAAAAAAATTTTTTTTTTTTTTTTTTTTTGTTATAATGCTTTAATGACTCATTCTTCTTGTATTTTTACCTCTCAAGAGGTCTATAGTGTTATTTGGTTTTGGGCTTTGTTGTTTCGTTCAACCCAAAAAGAAAAACGAAAAGTGATTTACATAAAATACATACCCCAAGTATAACCTGTAAAATGCAATTTATTTTGTGCTCTGATAATGGGTAAATGTGGTTAAATGCCTCCACCAAGAGTTACAATTGAAGAATATGTTGTTTTTCTTTTTTTCTTTTTTTTTAAATGGAGGGAAATTTATTGTGAGATTTGAGGACATAGGTTCAATTGGGCTATTTGCATTTTTTCCTTTTACTCCCTATATGACATTTTTGGACAAGATTACAGACTAACAAAAATAATTAGTTCATCTGTTGTATGTCTTGTAATAGTGATAAGAGAATTTATTTTTTACGGTAAAACCCGGTAATAACATGTTTCTGTTGTATTATTTTTTTTAAAAATTAGTAAAAAGTAAAATTTTGTGGTATTAAACTTGTGTTATTTTAGTAGAGAACCTATAGGTTTTTAAATAGTAATGAGGGGTGCTAAATGCAGGCTCGATAAACAAATAATTTCATTGAAGACAGGTTACCAGGGGCCGATGGGTTCATCTTTTACTTTCTGCACCCACACATTCTAAAAGGTCCTTTTCAGAAGGTATCGTTCACATTTGGAAAGCTTGTTCCAGAAAGTTTATTTTAAAAAAATTCTTTTAGAATGCATTTCATATGTTCTGGAAAGTTTGTTTTAAAAATCTTATTCCTGGAATTCTGTTTTGAAAATCCTATTCTAAAATTTTTATTTCAGAAATTATGTTTCAAAAAGTCCATAAAGCTTGTTTTGGAAGATTTCTAGAACAGTTTATTAGTAAGCCACTTTTACAAATGATAAAATTGCCATTTTAATGTTATGAAATGGGGTGCAGGAAGAAAGAGCCCGGTGTTTTTAGAATAGTATGGGGATAGACGGAGAAAGAAGCTTGACAGCCACTTCAACACAAACCCATTACGAGCAAAATTGGCCCATTGGCTTCAAAAAGGTTATTTCTATTTTTTTCTGTTTTTACTGAAGTTTAAGAAAAAAAATATCATTTTATTTTTAATTTCATATTTGAAATAATTTTATGGAAAAAAATAAATACAATAAATGTTATTTTCACCAGTGTATAATATAAATTTACCGAAACAAGAAAAAGGTTAGAAAGAAGCTGGCATTTCTAATATCAACATAGAAAAACTCATTTGACCCACATTTGAATCGCTAACCATGTTGATTAATGTTGTTTGATTAACGTAGAAAGACATTTTTGAAAAAATCAACACATTCCTAAGATTTAGGTCTGGAAAAAAGATTAATTTTTAATTGTTATTTTTCTGGCCTCTAATCTACTGAAAAAATGGAAAAAAATACATAACAACATGCGTGGGAGAAGGTTTCATTTAGAAAGAAACATTAAATGGATATATTTTTAATTAACTTTGGGATTTATTAAAATTAAATTTAAGGAGTATTATAAGTATTAACTTATTAGTTAATGGGATGATATAGACCACAATATTAATGTTTGACAATATCTATAAGTTCTATCCTAATAATAAAAATTTTCTAACGTAAAATTCTATTAACTACATTTACCAATAAATAAAAATTATGAAAACTATGAATCGTTTGTTCCAACTTTAAATTCGTTGCATTTTAAGTTTAATGCATTCGTTTTGTTTCAAATGCGACGGTTTCATCTTCAAAGAAAAAGCTTCTCAATCTCTGTAAAGTAAGGAAATTTTATTATTATAAACTATTTTTAATCTTAACTTGCCTTTTATAACAGTTTTTTTCAATTGAGGTTAGAGTAAATTTATAAACACTTCTTTTATTCAATAAGGTGTCTATGTCTCGCGCTATATAAGTTAAAATGGATAATATGTTGAGAGAGGAAGTCTATGTCTCGCACTAAACCATAGATTGAAACTAAAGAAATCTCACACTGTTTAAGAATTTAGTTGAAGTTCACACACTGGTTCATTAACACAGATAAAACATTGTATTAATCAATGCCCTCACTGATTAACTTGATTTGTTGAAAGGATTGCATTTATCTTAGACCGTTAAAAAAATAACAAAAACTTTTACAAATTCATAGAGAATTTGAAATAGTGTGGGTAATTAACAGTAAATATTCTTTATTTAAAGTGTACAACAACATTGTTTATTTAAATCTTCTGTAGTAGTTACAATTATGCATCTATCTGTTTAATTGCATATTGCATTCAATAATGCTTACAACTTATCAAAGCAATTATGTAATACATGATTCGTTGGTGTTGCAATAACTACATCAAATTAATTGTTAAAAGAAGTAATACATTAAATCTATTTATTCTTTATGAAGATAATGTCTATGAAAGATGATCCATAAGATTTTTCACCGAAGTTAAATTAATACTTTGAAGTGGAAGGATACTACTACACTCGTATACTTCTATTTACATTATTACCTTATATGGCGGCTAATTAATTATGAAATCTTTGCAGCTAATAATGAATTACAGTTTCCTCATACAAGTTTATTTTGTTTAGATCTGTGACAAAGCAGGTGGATAAAAGTGATGGTTAAATTAAGGTGATTAGCTAGTGATACTTAATAGAAATATATATATATAATATATTGAAATAGATGGATTAGAAGGAGTCCTGGGATGGGGACAAGGAAGCAAGGAAGAAAAGTGCATTGGAAAGTGGGAGTGAAATGGAGTTACCATTGGGAGTAGCTAAGAATAATTAAAGGGCAGAAATGGACAGGGTAGAAAAATGGTGAGAGGGAGGAATATTTGGGAGGAGAAATTGGTAAGTCAAAATTCCACGTGGGACCAAAAGTAGCATGAAAAGAAGCGAGAAGTGAAGTGAAGAAGGAATAGGGCACAAGATCCAAGAAGAATAGTACGTACCCAAGTGACACCACTCTGTAGATCCATGTTTCTGTCCAGTGCCACTGTGCCACTTCCCTTCTTTAATACCCCTCCTCCTATTCCTCCCACCTACCTCTTCATCACTCATTCAACTGCCACAACCATATTAACATAACAAAACACATAACCATATTTCACCACCCTCTTCCTCTTCCTCTTCTTCTTCAGCTTCATCTTCTTCCACCCTAGAACCGCCCCCAACCCAAAACAGACACTACCCCTATTCTTTACCTCAGCCTACTCCCTGACACCAATTACACCATTTTAGAACGTTTCGCTATCAACCGTTGATGCATCAAATCAGCCTACAATTGAATGTTGGGAGGGCCCGCAAGCCTAACTCTCCTCTCTCTTCTTTATGATCCAGCATTGTGGCTTTAATTTACTGCCGCTTCCCTTTTCCGGGGATATATGCCTATTTCAAGTGCCCACGTGCACTTGTACCTTCAATCTTCGTTTTAGCTACGGATTACCATTTTAACCACACTTTGCGTCTTTAGATCCATCGTACTTCCCTCTGCTATTCCTTCTCTTTATTTCTTATGGCTCATCCTTCCACAACATATGTATTAAAGCCTCTCTTTTGATCCATTCATCTCAAACATAATGTTAACCCATATGGCATTGTCTCCTATATATACACATATATATAAGAATTGGATCCTATGTCATGTAATTCTAATCTCTCTCCATTTTCATTAATGATAATAATAATATCAATATCTCAGTCCCGCCTACTGCTGACGCCTATGTGAATGGCACCAAATATTATTTCAAACAACGAGCGATGTTGTCGAGATTGTTATCGTGCAGATGCCTTCTCTCGGCAACAATAAAGACACGGAGACAAAAGAAAATAATTAGTAGCCTTGAATTTGTGCAAAAAGTAAATCGGTACTGCTACTAATTTGTGAATGTGAATCTCCACCCTTTTTACGTACGTTGTACCTAAGGTTGCGAATTGTGTTGTTAATTATTGGTTAACACGGACTGCAAGGGGAAGGAAGGACAGATGAGGTGTGGATAAGCAATATACTGTTTCATCTGTGAATTACATTTTCCATCATCCACTTGTCGTGACATGTGTCGTGCAAAATATCCAGGGGGGCCTACTAGATAATTAGAATATATATATATAAGAGAGAGAGGGAGAGAGAGAAACTCGTTGTATCTTTCATTAATTTGAATTTGGGTTCCTGTTTTCTTGTCCTACCTATGCCTGGTTGGTAAGAATGGTTTCACTGTTAAATAAATATATGATTGGAGGATATAAAATAATTATGCTCTGAAAGACACGCACTAGCACAGATTAATTATGACCGTAGAAAATGATAGAAATAAAAAGTGCTACACAATCCGATGTTCATATACTACCATATAATATGATCCACTGAAACTTGGACGTGCTTTATTAACATTGTCTTGTAATTAAAGACGAGATGAATGTGTGTTCGGTTTCCACTTTTGGGAGAAGGAGAAAACCACACACAACAGTATATTTATATAAATGTGCACATGTTAGTAGGGGTAAAAGGGGAGGGTAAAGGTAAAGGTAAAGCTTGTTGGAGATTGAAAAGTTTGTAAGAATGAAGATCCTGTGCTGTCGAAGGATATCTGATAATCTGATATACTGATATCTCATCCGAATGATAGTGTTTGATTCGCAGGGCAATGATTAAAACATAACGGAAAGCAGCAGTGGGAAGGCACATCACGGAATCCACAAGCTGCAGCAGAGAATCTCAATCCTCACAACCATGCACTACTGCTGCACTATCTCAGTGCCTTAATAAGCCGCCTAGCTAGTACGACGTGACAAACACGTTCCTCCCGCGCTACATGGCAAAATAATTAATTAAAAATTGCAAAACCAAAACGACGGCCGAATAAGGTCACACTAGCTACTTCCATTCCATCTCTACGTCCCAATATGGCTATGCAGCTTCAGGACCACATACCACTCTTCTGCTACCTCAACCCTTTCCTCTCATCTTCATCACCCTATTCCCATTCTCATTCCTACCTCCTCTTAATTTCTCTCTCTTTCACTCTTTCAAATGAATTAATTCTAGAGATTAAACTAATTAATGATGCGCTTCGTGTGTCTCTCTTTATGGGTTTCAATCTGATCAAGACCAGATACTTTCCGTTTTATGTATCTTAGTAGATAAGAAGAAGCCAGAATGGCACCATGTGGAAACAACAATAACAATAATATATTCCAAGTTTTAGTCCATTACCCATATTTGTTGTACTTGTGAAAGTGGAGTGGATTTTGTTGCAAGCTTGGAAGACTCTTCTCACATGGTGGGGCGGGGAGGGGATAATAAGATCAGCTTTCTCACCCTCTCAAACACGTGCCCGTAACTTACACGGCATGGTGCGTGTCTTTGCCCCCTCCCATGTTCAACATCTAAGCAAAACCTTGGCCTCCCCTCTTCCTACTACCTACTCCCACTCCTTTCATTTCTCCATTTTCGCTATAAGTTGGTTAATCTTCTTCCTTCTCATTTTTGTTTGTTATCTATTTTTTTAAAAAGAAATATGCAAAAGAAAAGAAAAAGTGGACACAATCATACAGTCACTGACTTCGGTGTACTCTCTGCTGAAAAGCGAAGTTTAAAAAAACAAATGAATTTAGGGGAGCGCTTAGAGCGAAAAACGAGAGAAGTTGAAGCCTGTATTGGAAGCGTTTGTTCTTCACAAAGGAAATTTACAGTATTCTGCACAAGCTAGCATTAAGCTGCTTCTCCGTACAGGGAACAAACGACGCTCAACCTGTTTACCTTAACCACACCGAAATACAAAAAAAGGCTGTACACCAGAGAAAGGAGTCTTAGCTGGTGTAACTGATAATTAACATTGAAGAAACCAAAGACCTACATTGGAGTTAACAATATTATAATTAAAGAGACCAAAATGGCATGTTCAAATTGATCGGATTTTTTTTTTCTCCGGTGGCGAGACGCACATCTTCACGGCTTCAACTGAACCCACTCGTAGCGTCCTTCCAGCGGCACATCCTTAACAACGTCATAATTGTACCTGCAAAACAATTTTTTAATTAAAAAGGAATGACGGAGCTACATGATATACTAATTATGGTGTCAATAACTAAAACTAAAAAAAGAAAAAGAAAGAAGAGTGAGAGAAAGAAAGCAGAAAATTCTACCAATTATAACTTACTTATCTTGAAATCGCTTCTGAATGTCTTTCTCGGCGGTAACGAAGAATTCTTCCAGTTCCGACTCGGTTGGCATGGTTCGCACCTTTGTCGAGCCACGGCGAGAATTGATCTCCACTGACTCCAGCTCCTCCGAATTCTCAAGAAGCTCGCTGGAACGGTTCATCTCTTTCCTGCAATGTCCGGACACGAAAACTATTACGGTTCAGACTTATATATAGGATAGAATGCGCAGTGCGCGAAAAGACACAAACACACACGAGAGAGAGAGAGAGACGAAAAATTTTTTGAAGGGAGGAAATTATGGTGACTGTTGAGACGTTATTTATTTCGTGCTTTTTTTTAAACTGAAACTTGAATTATGGAAAAAAAAAAAAACGGTAGGAGGAAAACCTCCTGGATAGCGTGAAGCAAATTCAAATCTGAATTTAAAGAAAATGAGTTTGACTAGAAGACCTCTCAATTTGTGCAGCACCGTTGCACGTCGACGTTTCAACCTGCGCGCTCTCCACCTGTAAAGAAACGTGGAATGCGGTGCATTGATTTAGGTGAAGGAAAACGAATGAGCGAATGGCTATACAGAGACTAAATGAGCGAAAGGAACGGTTTAAGAGGAGTGTTGAATGAGAAAATGTATGAAAAAGAGGTTAAATAAGAAATAGTAAATCCGTTACCTCCAGATCTAAGAGTTTGATCCTCTCCTCATCGAGGCTGGTGGATCCATTGCTGGAGCAGCAAGAGGCAGGAATTTCAGTGGAGATAGGACTGAGGCAGCGTTGGTTGATCTCCGGCTGCTGCTGAAGAAGCGTGGGAGGTTTGACGAGGGAAGAAGAAGTGGTTCTGGGAGACTTGGAGGATTTTGGAGGATCTTGGTTGGTGCGGGCGATGGTCTTTCTCTTGGGCGTTGGTCGAGCTGAAGTGTCAGGTTCCATGGCTAATGCGGCTCGGGCTCGTGTCCTGACACCGACCTGAGCAGGCATTGACGTGCACTGTGACTCCCTTTAAGTACTACAACTAATACTGCGTCGTCTCGCGAGATGATTCCTTTTCAGGTGTTGGTGTGCGCGTTGCTGCGTTATGCGTTTTTTCGGGGTTGGGTTCGGTTTGATTTGGTTAAGAGAGAGAATTAGGGAAGGAAGGAGGTGTGGTGTGAGTGAGCGTAGTAAGTTGGTGCGCGCGTGTAGTACGGAGACGACGAAATTGTGATAATGACGAAAGGGCTTCAACGGTTGGGATTGGGCAATTGCTTTTTCTTAGTGGCGCTGGCAAGTGTGTGTGAGTAGTGTGTTTTGCATCGTGGTGGTGGCCCAGTTTCTGTTAACAGTGACGGGGAATCTAGAAACGGGAAATCTGACGGCGCCGTTATATATGGATCCACTCAAGCTTCTACCCTGCGCCGTTGGGTGGCCAAATCCGCGTCTTACATAGCTTCCAACCGGGTTAAGGTTAAGACTAATCACGGCTGAGCTGGGATTAGTCACTATATTACACTCTACAAACGTTGATTCCGTTGTGCAAAATGAGAATCCTGCGCTTCTGATGAAACCATCATCAGGTATCTGCGTTTCTTCCCAAATTCCGTTTGGTGGAGAACCGGCCTCGAGCAAAATAATTGTGTTATAAACCCCAATTACGGATATATCCTTTCTATAAACAGTGAAACGCGAAAATGCCATTCTATACCCCCACCACCATAATCCTGTCTGCGTGTCAAGTACACTGCGATTTGCCCTTTCTCTTCCTTAAACAATTCAGTTGCACATTTTATATTTATTTATTTATTTTCCTCCTTGGCTTAGCCATGAAATACGTACAAGCGAGTGGTCACTACTCCCTACTATGCTACACCAACCTATTGTACCAAAGTAAATAAAGTTCTAATGTTTTTTCTTGAAGAAAAAAAAAACAAAAGTTCAATCTTTACTTACATTAGGATATCCAAGTGCATGTCATTGGACGCTAATTAAAAGATATTAAATGAAAGAATCTTAAACAAGGTTTTGGATTAATATTCTGTGTATCTTTGGCCACACAATCTATCTACATTTAATTTACTATATTTTTTCTTTAATTCTAGTTCTGCATTCAAATCAATCCTAATTTTAATATTCAGACGTAATTAATTCTTACTTTGAGCACAAGTTGATTCAAATGTTTACTGCTTGATAAAGTGTGAAATCAAATTTGAGAAATAAAAAAAAAAATACAGAGTTTAGCATTTTATTTGCTACTTCGTGTGTACTAATTAAATTAAGACTTGGTGATGAATACACCGCGTTTTGTTTTAATTCTATCAACCAACTTCGTATTATATTTGATTTGTCCTTTTCTCATTTTTGAGATAAAATATTTGTTAAACAAAATGTGGCCGGCTAATGAGTAATCATAAAATTAACCTAACTTTTGCTAATGACTTCTTTTAAAAATTATACATACTGCTAAAAATATTTTTCTGCAGCGATACTTTTGGGTTCCTTTTGTTGGGAGGAGGATTTTGTTTCTTGCAGCTCGTATTTCCTTTCTAGTGCTACATTCTTAATTGATGACAATAAATTTTGAAATGGTGACATAGAACAAATTAAGTGTAGGAGAAAAGAGCAAGGGGACATGACACATGGTCATTTAATTTAGGACCATACCGATTTCTATATGTGAGGTAAGTATAGATATTGAATGTAGGATTGGATCAAATACGGTTGAGATACGCACATTGCAATGTGCATCCACATACACGTGGATCACGAAGATCAACTGCCACCAACTATGCATACATCATCTATATTACCATTGCAAAACCAATTTTCAACCTAATTTGAAATTTGAAAATAGAATTAAAAAAATCGTAAATTAGAAAAACTCAAACTTCTTCTACGGAGTGCAAAATAGTAAGTTTTTTTGTGTGTGTTCTTCAAAGGCAAAATAAGGCATTAACAATATGTTTGGATGATAGGTACTGAGCAAGTGCCGTAAAAAATGGCGAGTGACATGTTTTAAATTAGCTCCAACCTTTTGACAGTGGTTGACTTTGATCCATCGTCGTTTCCACTTTCAATAACAGTTAAATAAAAGAAGAAGTGTCGTTTCGAACTGTTGTCGTATATAGTATAAAACTACCACAAGACACTATTCTCTGCACTTTTCTCTTTGTGCCCAATGATCTTCGTTGTCAGCCTCGTCCAATCGTTGTTTCGATAGCCACCTCAAAGGTTTTTGCTTTACTCAGCACATTCGAATTTTCCTTTTCACATCCCTTTTCTCTTACGTTATTGGTAAGTTTTCTCTCCTTCTATCTCTAGTTTATACACTTATCATAATAGTAAGATGTAAACACAGGGAAAGTTATGATAACAAAATTGTATGTAAAAGAAAAAGAAAAAAGAATACAAAAATTAATTTTAGCATCAAATTTCAATGTTTTTTTTAACTGCCAAGAATAAAATTATAGCAATATAAAATTTTAGATAGTAAAAATTTATCGATTACATTATTTAAAATTATTGCTAGTAAAAATGATTTCATGGAACTTTTAATAGATAATCATACTAAAATACTTAATAAACCACAATTAATTTTAATAAGTAATACGTAAATTTATGAATCTATTATATATTAAAGTAGTATAAACAATAATGACTTTTAGATAACAATGAGTATGTTATTTTAATAAAACAAATGCATGATTATAATCAATAAAAGAGATGCATAGTCTTGAAAATTAAATATAATAAAAAAATCAATGCATTAATTTTATAAAATTTGTTAAATTTTATATTTTTTTCAATATTGGATCAATATAATATTTTTTTTTCTAAATTTACAATGGGTTTATGATGATTGAGTTCATAAATTTACAATAATTAAGTTTATAATGTTTTAGATATTAAAACATTAAAAATATCAAAATTAATGGCAACACATAAAGTTATTAAAAACTTACATTACAGAATAAAATTGTTTTAAAGATGTAAAATCTCAACCAATTCAAAGTGTAATTGATTTGATTTGATTTGATTGTATAACTAATTTCAATAAAAAAAATATTGATTAAAATGACTCTTACTTAAAATTAAACTAAATGTACAACATCACAAATCCCCCAATCTAGACCTACCTACATTTATGCTCATCCCAAAGTTTTATACGTCTATTTGTCTTATTAACAAAAAGAGATAAAAGTGTAGATATTAAAATGAAATGAAATATATGATCAAAATGGAATGAGATGATTTTGATATGATCACCAAACGGTTCAGCGAAATTGATTATCTGGTTATTGAAGTTGCGGTTTTCCTTATAAAGTTGATGCTACTTATTACTTATGGTACCAAGACTCTTCCTTTTCTATAAATATTTTTTCCGTTATTTCAAGATTTTGATTGCAAAAGATCTTCAATCATACATTTAAATTTAATTGACTTTTAATTCAATAAGTTATTGTGCAACCGATATATATTGATTAATATACAGGTGTATGAAATATAGTACACAATTTAAATTTTTGTAGATGAAGAAGTAAATAATACTTGTGTTTCAAATTAAAGGCTCTGAAAACCTATGCATGATGCTGGTGAGTGGGGAACAGATGTTAAAGTAAAACCAAGCCAGCAAACCCAATGGAAGAAAAAGGAATTTGTCCTTTCATGATCAGGTCATCACATTTTCCACAAAAATCAAAGCAAACTTTTTAGTTTCACGTATTCTTTATTTCCTTGAAAACTTCTGAATTGAATTACTTTTGATGTTAATTTCTTGGGCACTATCTTTAATATGGTTTGAAGTTGAAGCCCGTGGTGTGTTAGACCCCAGTTGCATGGCCCCATTGCATGCACACCCTGATGTGTACACAGGCACAAAGTACCATGATTTGCATGCAAGGAACAGTTCCAAACCATTACAAGACAATTTCCAGATCAAATGAAATCACTGACTAGAGTTAATGCGTGTCACTGGAAATGTACATCTTCAATAGAAAAGTAAATTTACTATGCATGCATTTATATATATTTGGTTTAAATAATACCTTTAAAAATATAGATATATTATCCAGTAATATTGAAAATTAAGATATATCTATCTTTTGATAGAAAATTAATTAGAATGATTTTTTTATGAAAAAATTAATATGTAATAGCTTACGCGTGTTTTTACATTTTCCGAGAAAGAGATTATTAATTACACGTGATATATAGTAAAAATAAGTTTAGTTATAAAAAAAAAATCAAGAATTTGGATGGAATTGTTTCATGGACATAATACCTGTACATCCAACTAAAAATCATTCTTAAAACGATACAATGAAATTTATATTTTTTAATATTAATAATATTTTTATAAGGTTTAATTAAATATCACAATATTTATTATATTCTTTAAAAGTATTGATTGATTACCATATTTTCTTATGGAATATGTTTTAAAATCGTAATCCAATAGACGCTAACTTACATTGTTTAGGTTTTAAGTATGATTTGACTTGGATTGTGAATACTACCTAGGATATTAACTCATCTTACATTATTTATAAAAAATCTCTCTGTAATTAATTTATGAAGGAGATGGGATCATATACATCTTTAATGAGATGCAATGATGTTGTAATTGATAGAATACAACATTTCCCCTAAAGATAGTTCAATTAAAAATATTAATTAAATCAAACAAATACATGTAAATTAATTCACACTTTTAATGTCTCATTAATTAGTTGATTTTCATTACCATCTCCAGACTCATCATGGCTCGCAAGAATTATCACTTGAGTTCTATGTATAAGTTATTAAATCGAGCTGTGCAACTATTCTATTATAACCTCTGTGCAGAATCCAAATGGCTCATAAACCGACAAGAATCACGGAGACCTAACTTTTTATTTATCAAAACTAGCAATCTATTAACATAAAAAATAATTCCATCAAGTTTACTTGCAAGATTAGACATATATTATTAAATGAATATAGCGTGTTTGCTTTGCACAAAATGATTTTGTTTAGGTATGTTAAACGTGTATATTAGTTTAAAGAACCGTTTTAGTGTAACTTTTTAATATATTTATCAGAATGTTTTTTTATTTGCAAAAATGATAAATGGTGTTAAAAAACATTATTTCATTTAAAAATATTTATAGTAAGGAGACGATTTCAGTAGTGCATTAAAGAAAAGAATAAATTATGATATAAAAAACGAGTTAAATTAATTTCAATTAAAATAGTGACAACATAACTTATTATTTTCGTAAATAAAAGAAATACTCATTCTGGTAAATGGGAAAATAATAGACTCTTGAAAAAAAAATGCTTTACCTACTTTCCAAGTTATATTGTTAGGAAATTAATTACATAAAATTATTCCTCTCAATCATAAAATTTCTCCTTACCTTAATACACACTTATTTATACTAAGCTTTATTATGAACATTTATCTCTATCGACTTGTGGAGAAGGTCCAACTATTCTTTAATTGTGGTTTCGAAATGTTTGCTAACCAATTATAATTATTGTTTGGGTCCGACAGTGAATTAAAAAAAATGCAAAATTTATAAACAATTAATATAATTATTGTTTGGGACACCACAAAAATATCATCGTTTTCTTTTATCACCACTCACCCTCAAACATTTTTTTTTTCGTTAAGCATATCCATACGATGGATGCAGGAATTAATTATTTTCCATAACTAAAATAAATTTTATCACTTTTAATAAAATATTCTCCATCTATACACTATATTTAAGAATCAAATAATATGTTTAAAAAATCTAGTTATCTAACAACTGTGTTAGATCTTGTTGATAATTCTAAAGTTGTTTTTCCTATCTCCTTTTGCATTTGTCATACTTTGATCATATATATTTTTCGATTTCACCTTTTTAAGCATGAAAAAATAATATATAGAAAGCACCAAGTGTTCAACCCTTACACAAATATATATGTGTGATGGACATAGATAGTTACTATTCACCTTACTCTTAAAAACAAAAAACCATCACGGACTACTTACATGTCATTTAATAAGTGTCAAATCAAACATGTAACCCTCGAAGCTTCTATGGGTTCCTACCCCACCCAATTACTTCAACCATTGCCATTTTTCAATTCCCCTTATTTATGAGAGTGTGAATTAAACAGTCTTAGTTTTTTTATCAGCTTAATTAACTAAATTGTAATACTCTTTAAGTGATTAATTAATTGAAAAATAACATTAATTTGTCGTATGAAGACCTTTGTGCTATTTTTATTGTCCTCCAATGATTTTTTTTCTGATAACCAATTATCTATTTTTTAATTATAATACGTGTACTATACCATGATTCGTTTTTTGAAACAAAATTATTACATTCTTTTTTCTATTCCAACAACGAAATTATTACATTCCAACAGCTAAAGCTTTGATGGATATGAGGTTAGGGTTTTACAGAGGATAGACATTAGTTTTTATCTGGCAAGCTATCTGAAGAGTCCATAACTTTTGACATTATTAGTTTTTACTTTGGCCACCTATTTGATGAGTCTAAGTAGGAGTGTGATAGCATGTTTGAATATGCAATGTAGATTCACCTAAATCTAGATTTTCATGAGAGTAATAAGGCTCAAAATGCAGATCCAATTAAACATGTAGCAGTAATGTCAAAAGAATACTTTTTATTTTCTGTAAAATACGTAGTTTGAGTTTTTTCCTTCTATTTTCCCTTTTTAACTATCTTAGCATCTGTAGAAGCGAAGTACGTGGCAACCCTAATATTACCCCAAACGGGTTTTAAATATATTGCTTTCAATATTTGTGTCTACCCAAAAACAAAAAGATAAAAGCTTTGTTTTTACCGAACGAGTTATATATCATCACTGAATAAAAAGGTTGGAGTTGTGGAATTACCTTACTATAAATAATATGATAAGAGTATCTTTTATAGACTCATAAGTAGGTCTGGCCAATTCTTTGATCATGTCCAAACGAACTTTATAATGCAAAGACCTTTTTCTTTCTCTTGTAATTATTTTGTGAGATGAATAAAAAAGAAAAGGACGAAAGATTTGCATCAAGGCTCGTATATAGTATACAACAGTAGAGCTTTCCATATCCTCTGGTAGATGAAGCACATACACTTGGAATAGGTAGCTAGCACATGGCGTGCAGTGCTCGTAACAACGAAGAACTTTGCAATATTATTTACAAGGAGTGGTCCAGGATCTGAAACATGGAAAAGAAAAAAATGGAAAGATATATGGAGAAAAACCAGAACAGTCTTAGACTTATAACTTGATAAGTGAAACAAACTGGCACGAAGAAGGAACATCTAAAAAGGAGGATAGGAGAACCCTTCAGGACCATTGCCATTCTGCCCTATAGCTAAAGGGCTTGAGTCCTTCACACAGCTTAGTGTTCCCTTATTTTAAAGTTCAGTGAAACTAGTTTAAATTGTTGAATGTATTTTCTTAGAAACCATAAATTTCTTATACTGAAAATAGTTGTGCCTAAACTAGGTAAAATCGTTATTAAAAGAAAAATATATATACTTTTTAAGTATTTATTGCAGCTGCAGAACTCAATTGGCTTCAATTTATAAATTTTAGAAAAAAAATCCTATATTCTCTTTAATACTTTAAATATTTGTAAGTTAAAGTTTTTGAGACTCACTTATTATTTCGTGTTTTAAAAGTGAAGTCCATAAAATTATATTTCTAATCAATTTCAATTAATGGTAGAAGTTAGTAAGAGGATGAGAGTGAAAGATTGTGCTGGGACTCCTCTAACTTTTATATCAATAATGTGCATTTAATGTGTCTCAGGGAGGGGGGTTAATTTCTTATTTCTTAGATAAAATAAATAGGTCCAAAATGGGTGACTTTTATTTATGGGTGCTTTATTAGGAGATCACATGATTAAACTAAAATAAAATAATTGAGTGAATACTTCATGGTCAGAAACAAAAGTTGAAAATTTTAAATATATGATTTATAAGGATATGCGTGGGTGAAGGAAAGAAAATTCCTTATATGGCAAGTAAGTTTACACATTTTTATTGTTTTTGATAACATTTCGTAAAGTATATAATCTATGTTTTAAATAGCATGATAGTTTTTCTTTATAGTTATGCATATTAAAATTCAAAATAACTAATGCATCCAATGGGTATATTTTATTAACAATATGTAGCTATATTTTTTAGAAAAATATATATTATATATGAAATGTTGGCTGGTGAAACATGGATTAATTTTTAAATTACATGAACTTTTGAAGGTTTATGTACTAGATAAAGACTTTTTTATTTTGCCAAGTAGATTGGTAACTTTAATATCCATAAGAAATATTATACAGTGCACTGATCTCATAACATACAATTCTAATCCTGACCAATGATTAAAAACACTGATACAGGTAACATCGTTAATATATTAAATAAGATGTTTTTTTTATCAGTAATGACAAATATATATAAAAGAATAATGCATTAGTATTAAATAAGATGTATTTTTAGATAATTTTATAATTTTCTTAAAATGCTCGAGGCTATATGCTTAATGTTGTAAGCTCTATAAGACATGCAACATGATCTAGTTGGCCTTACTTTCTTTGGCCAAAAATTTAGATTCTAATATTTTGATCTAACAAAATAAATATGTTGATCTAGCAAAAAGAAGTAAGGAAAAATAAATCTTGATATGCTTTTTTAAAATATAACCATTTACCAATCTCTTTTATTAATACTAGAGAATATATTTTATTATATTAAAATAATATCATTTTTAAAGTATATAATTTTGTAAAAATAATACACGAGTTATTTTTGATAAAGAAGTTGTGTAGTTATTTTTTAGAAGAGATAAATTATTCAATTACTTATTTCATTAAATAAATAAATAAATAAATAAAATATTTTTTATTTCTTAAAAGTAATATTATCTAATTAAAATATTTTATATTTATTATTATTATCATCCATAATATTAATAAAAAGGTTTTCATTTTTAACTATTTTTTTGGTGTAAATAAATTCTTACAATATTACTTTTTAGATAACTATTTTTTAATTAGTTAAGTATTCACAGTAAAACAAACCACTAACACGAAAAAAATTACTTACAATAAAATAATATATTTTTATAATTTTTTTATAATATAATAATATTTATTATTTTAATAATTCTTATAATAATACATGTTTCATTTGTTTTATTACAAGAAAAAAAATAGACACCAATGCACTTAAGGGTTCGTGTATCCATTTGTATTAATAAAAGGAATTATTAAATGATTATATTTTTTGAAAAGGAATGTTTATATATAACTAACCAAGAAATAAATGTTATGTTGGACAAAACTTAAGAAAAAAAAAAGTTGAAAGTTCGTTAATAATGTTATTAAATTTTAATCGAAAGTTGAAAGTTCATAAGAAAAAAAAATGTTGGTATTTGATGGTTCTAGAACTAATTTACTAAACTATAAAAAATATTAATTAATTTTTAAAATAACTGATAAATGTGAAAGGATATGGGGAGTGCAATATATATATATATATATATATATATATATATATATATATATATATTAAAT
>Ga0099825_1005191_pt1 | contig 16809 bp, 7 predicted proteins | sample SiratroredBW_FD_76838 | JGI IMG/M metagenome (GOLD analysis project Ga0099825, IMG submission 76838) | Root nodule microbial communities of legume samples collected from California, USA - Siratro red BW | ecosystem: Host-associated > Plants > Roots > Nodule | place: USA: California | collected...
ATTGAAAAGATAAAAGAAGAGATTGTTTATGAGATGGATTCTTCGAACAATATCTTTTTATATTTTACTTAATTTAAAATTATTTATTTAGAATAAATAATTTCTATATTTAATAAATATTAATAAAATAAAAATTGAATAATTAAAATATTTATATTAGTTATATAAATTTTAGGAAAAAAAAAACATAAAGCTTATTATTATATATTACTATAGATTACAAAATAAAAAATATCAAAAAGTTTACCTACTATATATTAGTATTAATATCCTAATGGGAATAACTTTTTTGACAAAGTTATTTAATAATCGATATCTTTTTCTTATATTTTTCTATGTCATTCTTTATATTATTATTCAATCCATTTATAGTTTACCTTTTTATTATCTATCACCGCTTGACATAAATTTGCCCGAAAAAAAAAACAAATACTAATACTTTTTTATTGTTATAATTTTTTTCTTTTTTTTTTCTTTTGATTGTTTGTAAACACAACTCAAGAGAAATGATTTCATAAAATCATCTTACTTATAAAATTTATCATCTCTGCAAAAAAAAATGTTCAATTAAAATCTAAAAATCAGTAAAAATTCAAATATATTTTACATTATTAAATACACATATGATTAACTTTATAATTCCCAAAGTGTTATGAGATAACAAATAAAATATAATTTTACTTTATATCTTGTATTTAAAGAAAATGTTGAGTCATCAATAAAGAAGTATACAAATGTGACACTAAAATTGTATAAGACAAAAAATAAATTATATATATTTATTGTTTTTTTTTCCTTTTTCTCAAGGAATTAACAAAAATACAAACTTGACACAAATTAAAAAGAATTTATACACATAAGTTACATGAGAAAAGTCTTATTTAAGATATAAAACACTTAAATTCAAAACATATTTGTTATGTTTATAAAAAAAAATTGTATTGTATTCTTATTTATTACATTCAGTCTATTGAGCATTTTTTAACTTTTTTTTTATTGTTTTTAAGATACGTTGATTATTTGAGAGTTGAGAGTGAATGACTTTTTTAGAAAAACTATTTTGGTATATAAAGATTTAAATGTCTTAAAGCGTATCAAGCAATATTATAAAAGTTGGCAATAAAAAATTATATTTATTATAATTAATTTAGTTCGTGAAATCTTTTTTGAAATTGATGAAGAATAATTAAACACAACTTAATTAAGTGAAGCAATATAAACTTGTTTTATTTGATTTTTTTTATTGGTTTACACTTATTCAAATGTTATCTTTATACATAAATGATATAAGTCTTTTTTAGAAATCCTCCTTAAAAAAAAAGTTGGGTCTTACAAGATAAAAAACATTACAAAAATTCGATAATAATAAAATATAAATCAAATTCATATACACATAAGGTACATTAATACATGTAAAACAGATACATACTATCAACATAATATACCCATAACAAATTACATCTAAATCAATTTTCACCACTAAAATATAACAATTCTTAACCATATCTCAGTGAAATAGTTCTTTGTCACATTTAACATTATTCAGAAAACTACAATCAAGTAGAGGCTTACACCTTACTCATCATAGACATTATGATGACTGTTTCTTCTTGCAACTCTATAGTATCTTTTTGCACCTCTATAATTTTTAATATTTCAAGTTTAGACATAAGTAAGTTACATAAATGTCATTAGTCTTAGAACATGAGTTACGGATTGTAGAATCCATAAGTGATATATACTTACGGATTGTACAATACATAAGTCTAAAATGAGGAATTCATGAGTTACGGATTGTATAATCTGTAAGTAATTTGAAAATCATAGAAACTTACGGATTATACAATCCGTAATAATAGATGTATATAAAGAAGTATTGCAGATTGTATAAACCTCGAATGACTTGCAAATTGTTTAATCCACAAAGTCATTCGAAAAATCAAATGACTTGCAGATTCTACAATCCGCAAGTGAATGGGGATGAAGGGTATGATTGATTTAAAATATATTTTTAAAGGTCAAAATTATATTTTAACATTTACTATGGAGGTGCAGGAAGATGCTATGGAGGTGCAGGAAGAAGTCATCCATTATGATAAAAATCAACCTCAGTTTCTTATGTTAAAGTAACTACTTGCATTTGCTATAAAAAAACGATAAAACAATAACATTTTTAACTTCTCACTACCTAAAGCTTATCTATGTGAACTAGTGAAACATAAACTATATTCTTTCCTTATTGAATTTGGTGTTTAATACTATGATCATTGGAACTCAATATCATATCAAGTATCATCGGCACATACCTAAAAAAGCATAACACACCCATCAAGGACAATATACTCATAAAGGCTTGCACTCATGAAGGTCAACATATTATACATACATCATTGCGCAGACACATTTATGTATGTTATTCGAAAACATAACATGTAAATTATAATCTTCAACATTAGTATTGCTTAAGCAACCTTTCCTACAAATGAGGAAGACTTTCTTGCCTCAACAATTTCACATTGTTTGATTGATATAACTCAATATAACATAATTGGTTTTATCACTCTCATGCTCAAACATTTTTTTCCATGCTTAAGCATTCATCGCTTGAGTATCCCTAGTAACACTTAAGCAATGCTCTTGTCTTATCACATACAAGTTTTCAAAAGCATAAGATACATCATTTTACCCATGCTTGAGTGATCATGTTATCGTTTGAGCGCTAATTATTATTGCATGGTATCACATATTTCAAAAATCCATACACCATTGTTAAGACTCAACTTTTGAGTGATCATGTTATCACTTATATTTTAGAAACGTGATAATGTCACAATCTCTCTCTCGTTCAAGCTTCAAACCTTTGCTTAAGCTATATATCATATCGCTTGAGTCATATATCACTTCACTTGAACATCTATATTTTTGCTCCATCAATAGTGTTTGATACATGTAATCATGACCAATTGCTTGAGCGGTATGTTACTCTTCCAGGTATGTCACTATTTGAGCAATATCATCCTAGAGAGAAAGATTCACAAAATACTCATACATTCATATTTTTCTCAGACCTTAAGTTATACGAAAATACTTTAAAAATGATAATAAAATCCAATAACATGCAAGTCTATTATCAATACACTTAACTTGAATATACTAAATTATATAACCAACATACATATAAATATACAATTTAATTTATGTATATATCAACATACTCATATCACCAACACGTCCTTGACACATCTTAATGTCAAATTTAAAGAACTAACACTAAATTTTCTTGCCTCAAGGTATTGTTCCTATAAGCAAAATTTCCTTTTCCATTCCCAAAAAGTCCTTCCAAGATTTTGTTAAGACTTTTAATATCAAGTCTTACATTAAAACATATGTCATTTTGCATTCCAATAAAATCCTTCCAACATTTTTGTAAGTTTTTGAGAAGTCCTACACTAATTGTACCTTGATAGCACAACAATATATTGGTTACTCTCTAAATCTTAGAGAGAATTCAAAGAATATGAAGTTTAGAGAGATAGGATTCTAATGAAATAAAAAATGAACATCTATATATTATTTATCAACTTTCTATTATTTATCTATTTAAATTTTATTTTGTTAAAATGAGCAAACTAATTACCTATAGGTGAATGATTAATTTATGACATGAAACTTTAGGTATTCCTATAAAGTAATTTTATTTGCACATGCATCTCACATCAAGATATAATTTTTGTCTCTTTATTTATTGATGTTTTCATAATTAAATTACAAAATACAACAACTCAACTCAAATGTTATTACTCCAAATTAAAACACACATCAAGATAGAATTTTTGTCTCTTTATTTATTGATTTTTTTTCATAATCAAAGTACAAAATACAACAACTCAACTCAAATGTTATTACTCTAAATTAAAAGAAACATCTAAACTATATATATATATATGGAAAAGAGATTTGGTTCATGTTTACTATTCTCATTCAATTATATATATGATTAGTCTTTTATTTTTAAAGGTTTTCCCCAAGATTGTTGACAACATTTGTGACTAGTCCAATTAGGACTTACCAATGAATTAGTTTCCAACTTTTTAAATCTCTTCCAATCACTGTGAATTGCCTTCAAATCTGCCTCCTTTGCAATGATGCTCCTACAACAATTGGCATGGACAGTGATGACTGCCCTAATATCTTTGCTATCTTGGCAAAATCCACTAAAATAAAGAGTGTCCAAAAACCTAACCCTAAGTCCTAAATGTTTAATTATACCACTCTTAATTAGGTCAAAAAGAACATCTTGTTCTTTCTTTCCTTTAGAATTATCTTTTTGGCTATACCATTTTTCAAATAAGGAAATGGTTTTATTGTTTGACCTTACAAAGTAAAATCCAGTGTTGATGGGATGATTTTCTAACCAAGGATTACCATAATATGCATCTACACTTATTTGAAGGTCTTCTGTCTCATTCTTGCTCAATCTCGTATATGGATCTCTTAGCCACATTACATCCGTGTCCTGCACAAAAATAGAAGAAAATAATTTAAAATTTCAATTAATATACTTTTTTCAATTATACAACTATTGTGATTGTCTTTATATACAAGTTATAAATATTTGAGTTTTTATTAAAAAAATATAAGCTTTTTCTAACATAAAAGAAATACTTTTTTTTATTATTTATTTGCTCAAAATTATCTCTTGGAAGTTGAATAGTGTTTGTCTCAACTACTCTTCTTTTTATTCATAATCAATGAATTATACTCAGTATACAGAATGGTAGAATAAGTATGGTCCAACAATCTAGTTTGTATAGTTTATATTAGATAGGCTAAACTTAAAAAACAGTGATATAGATAAAATTAGATTTTTTTTTTTTTCTCATTTGATTCAATGTACATGTGAACCAAAATCAGTTTAGTCTGTCCATTTTATGATATATCAAAATGCACTTATTAAACATATTCTTTTATTTAACTATGTTAAGTGTTGTCTGAATTCTAATTTTAGATAGTAAAGTAAAAACATTTTAATCAATAATGTCTATAATGTATATGTTATAATGTTTTAATTAGAATTAACAATTTTATAGTAATACAGAATTTTGTATATATATGGACACATGTTACGGACGAAGGAAACATTACTAAAACTATTTCAAATAATATTTTGATCAAAATATATAATGTTGATGTTGTTTATATAATATATCTTATTATTAGGTATTAAACTTTAAATTTTTGAACAATAATATATTATGACTTTTTTATATGAATAAACTTTGTAATTTTTAAAATTTTCAAGTCGACAAAAATGACCCATTAATCTATAGACCTAACATAAGGTTATATTAGACAAATAAATATATTTTATTTTAGAAATATAAGTCAAACTAAATTATTAGTTTTTTTTTTTTTTTAATTTGACTCGTAAGACTAAGTTCACATAGGTGGTCGACTCCATTTTTTAGACCTAGTCAATATATTTAAAAAGCAAACTCTTAAAAGTTATTAAAATTAATTTATAACCTATTTTGACCTTGAAATATATACAAGTAATTTGTTCCAACCTGACAAATTAGAAGAAGTTAATAACAATGTAAGGCTTAAGATCTTTTAGATGAAAAAAACATTTAAATGATTTTAATATTAAATTTTTAATTCTGAACATAAGTTTATTTTGAATATTATAATTAAATATTCCAGGTTAATATAATAATATCTCAAACACATTTTTTTAAAAAAAAAATCACAAACTTCATCAAGCTGTAATGTAAATTTCATAATCATAATTTTTTTTTTTAACTTCGTTATTTTCGACTCCTCAACACCTCATCACCCTAAATATGGTTGAGTATATTTTCTTGGTAAACTACTATATTGTCTTTTTTCTAAATGCAATAAAACGTATTTAATAGGAATATGCACTTTGCACGTAAGTGAATAGTGGAATGATGGTAGATTTAAATGGCAACTTTGAATAGAATCCAAAGTTTCACAAAATTGATTGGACAAAAAACAATTAAAGAACTGAAAAATCTGTCACAAAAACTAGTTAAAATCAAACGAAAAAAAAAAAGGTTCGGGACCACTAAAGGTATTTTTTTGGTATACTAAAACAGTATTCAATATAATATTTTTTTATTTTGTTAAAATCAATTAAAAATAATATTATTTTAATTTAAAATTGCTATTACCAGTGTACATTATATTATACGGGTATTATTACTGTATATTTGATTTGAATTTGGATTTAAATACTTATAATATTTGGTTTGAATTATTGTTTATACTTTGAATGACTAGAATATAGATAAATTTTTGTAATTGTTCATTAAAATACATACTAAAATAAATATATTTTATTAATTTAAACATTGTGATATCTAAATATTAAATTCAGCCCATTGCACCTAGTTTTGAAAAAAAAGTGTGAAGCACACACACCTCATTAGTTCACTCACAAATAAAAGGAAAATTCATATAGTATGTTTCATTTAATTCTCTCACATTACTTACTAAATCTGATATTAATCTACACCTAACAATGTAATTATTATTGATAAGAATTTTTACATTCATATTTTCTATTACATAAATATAAACAAAAGTTACTCACCTTACCACTATGTCAATATATAGTAAAGATTATGTATGTGTGATTTGTTATATATGGATATATAATCCTTATCTGATAGGAGGTTTCATTAAACATGCACTTAATCTATAACTATTCCATTAATTATTTATTAAATATTAACATTTTAAACTATATATCAATATATTATCATTGTCTTTTTAACTCTTAATCAAATGAGAATCATTGTTACGTTTCAAGATTTAACTGTCTTATAAGTTCTTTTCAATATTTTTAATTAAGAATTTATTTCTATTAAAATGTTTAAAATATTTTTTATTTTCGTATAAATACTTTACTATTTGATTTTATGGTCAATCAAATGACATAATCATTATTTATATTTTTTTCTTTGTTTTTAACTTATGGATTAATTCGTGTTTTGTTTCTTTAATTTTCTTCAAACTCACTAATCAACTTAATTTTCAAGAAAGTAGAATGAGTTAAAAAAATTATTACATTATCCTTTAATTTAGATAAAATTAAAAAATATTTTAAACACTAACAGAATTTTTCAATAGAAATTTAATTAAAAATATTTTATTATTGTTTTAACCAGATAATCATTCTAAAAATATTATTGTTCAAACTAGAAAGTAGCTAACAAAGTCAGAGCTTTAATGAGTATAATAAAATCCTTCGGCACCATTTATGAGAATGCTATTATTTGCTCCAAATTTCAAACCAAAAAAAAAAAAAAAGGAACGACGTGTTTATTGGGACATATGAGTGTACCTTAATTAGGAACACAATTAAACCTTGCTTACTTGACGAAACTCGTAATAATTTATTTAATGAAAAAAAATTAATATTAAACTTTCCTTTTGAAAATCAGTTGAATATATACATTAACTTCTTATATTCAACTTGATATAATAAATATTCCTTTTCATTAAGGTAAGGTTACCTCATTCTATATTTTTTTAAGCAAAGTTAAATTAAATACATGTTGACTTCATCCATTACAATGCAAAACGGAAAGAAAAAGAGGAAAAATGTTTCAAAATAGAAAAGAAAGAAAAAAATGATTTTGGAAATGTACCTATATATATATATATCAAATTACACTAATATAATATTACTAAATATCAATAACACTAATATAATAATAAATATTTTCGATTTAATCTATAAATTATAATTTTATATTGGTGTGATTATTATAATTTTATATTATTGCAATTGTTTATGTTAAATTTTGTTCAAATTGAATAAATAATATCAAAGTAATCCACTACAATGTTAATATTTTAATATATTTTGAAAAATATATGTTTCTTTATAACTTTATAATACACATAATTGGGAAATAAAATAATTTCACATTGATTTAAATCTATTAATATATAACATATATGAAATGAATTTTTAATTTAATATTAAGCATTGGAAAACATGCTCCAATAGAAAATTATTAAATGTTATAATATTTAATAAAAATTACACTTATAAATTAATCTATCTTTATTCATTTACTGAATATAAAACTACATGATGATTTGATATAGTTAAAAAGATATTTCTAAGTTAAAAAATGAGAAGGAGTATTGAATTAATTTTAGATCACTAATTCAGTTGCATGAAACATGAGAAAGGCAATTTATGATGGTAAAAAAAATGATGAAAAAAAAAGAAAGAAAAGAATTACTTACTGTGAAAATGAAATTGTAGCCATGTTTGAGAACTTCCAAGAGAAATTGAGTTCTTCTCCACATCATCTTGATGAAATCTTGAGACATGTAGATTTTTTCACCTTTGAAATCAACCCCTTCTGTTTCCAATATGAAACAGTTCATCTTCAGAAACTTGCACCGATCATAGGCAATTTGATCAACAGCTACCAAGAGAATGTGATGAACAAGAGACCTTGTTCCTTCTCCCAGCCAAAAGCTGTTGAGAAATATATCAAGCATGGTGGTTTCACTCTCCACATCTTGTTCAACATAAGCCCTATTCACTATGGCAATTATCACTGTTTTGTTTCCCATTGAAGCTTTGGCCAAAGCACAATCAAGGGTATCTCCACATGCTTCAATGTTTGAGGTGCTCTACAAGGTTTGCACACAATTCAAATAATAAAAAAAAAAAAAAACTTCTTAAAATCACTTAACTTAAGTCAAAGTCTTTTTATAGTTGATGAAAACTAGGTTAAGAACTATCTAGGGCAAATGAAGATAATCTTTTGAGTATGTTTAGGGTTGGAGATTGATGATCATGCATGCATGAGTTTTGATGCAAAAGCATAATAAAAAGGGTAATTTTGAATGAACTTACAAGATTTGATTGGTTGAAGAGTGGTTCTTTTTGGAAGAGGATGAATTCGTTGGAGAAATAGGAGAAGCCTTGGTAGAGCAACATAAGACCAATGAAGGTTAATGATACAGTTGCCAAACTCACAAGAGGATTATCCATCATTCTTCTCATTGTGTCTTTGTCTTTGTTCACACAACTCAATGAGAGAGAGAGAGAGAGGTTGTTTCAATTTGTTTTTTTACCTTTTCTTGCTATTTATAAGTATATTTTAAAGAAATATAATTAGGTCAAAGAGAGGAAAATAAATTATCCACATCAATAAATTGAAAACAAAAACTACAGAAGAGAATATATTAAACTGCAACTATCAGTAAACAACAACACCATTTGAGGCCTAAGAACCTTTATTATATCATAAATGACTGGCCAAACATCTATCTAATATTGAAGAAACTTGAAACTATTTAAGTAGTTTATCTAAATATTCATTTTACAGTATCCTTTGAGTGGAACTAAATTTAGCAGATTTAATTATGTTTGGTGAAGAATTAAATTACTCACATTAATATTTTTATTAGATGATTTTAGTAATTAAATATTAATTTTGATAATTTTAATATTAAGCAGTAACATTAAAAATCATATTACTATTTATGTTTATTTTTAAAATTAATTTCTTTAAATTATCTCGTAAAAATATCAATTAAAAGTAATGTTTTTAATGTATTTTTTTTAAATTCAATAATTATAATTTTTCGATTTATTAAAATATATTTATTTCTTTATTTTTTATTTATTTTGCATCCAATCTTTTTTCACTCAAATAACTGGATTTTAAGATAGATTTCGGCCAATAAATCGTTTTATTAGTTTAGAATAAATAATTTATAAAATTTCAAGAATTCAAAAAACGTCATAATTTTATAAGTGTGTGAAATATCGTGTTTCCAAGAGTTTTAAAGGTGACGATATAAATAAAAAATTTATGTTTTCATTAAAATTGTTAAGGGAATGAGTTTTAGTAATAATTTTTTTTAAATATCAATTAAAAATCAAAGTTATTTTTAACTAGTCATATTTTTCTAATCCCAAGTGATGTATGATAATAGATGTTATATTTCATTAAAGATAAAGACTGTTATAAAGATAAAGATCAGTTATAAGTGTATGTGAACTTTATTTTATACGTCAGTTTTATAAGATTTAATTAAATTTAGAATTCACTTTTTAATATTATTAGAATCATTTAAAGTCTATCTTAGTAAGGTTTGATGGGCCTATAGTGTTACCTGTTATTGGATCACCCAACATGTAGTCACACACACGAGATGCATATATCGTATGAAGGGATGCATTTGAGATCTTACATCAACTAAGGGTAAGATCATTTCATAGTTTATAAGTGGGTACAGACCTCACTTTATAGATCAATTTTATAAGGTTAAGTTAGGCTTAAAGTCCACTTTTCAGGACATATGGACACGAGACTTCTACACGAAAACTAATATTAATTATATTATTTTGTATTTATGACAAAATCAAATTGTCATCAATTTTGTTATTTTTTTCTTTTGTGATAGAATCAACATAATATTTTTATTTATTTTCTCTATATTTAGCTAGAGCTAGAAGGGGTACATTGCTTGTATATATCCAACTCCTTATTTTGTTCTCAATATAAAAACAAAGAGAATATTTTCATTCTCATATATTTTGTTCATATCTTCATTATAATATAGTATCTATTTCATAATATGGTATCAAAGTCATTTAGAGCATTTTATAGAGAGGTTGTTGGACTTATCGGGTCACCCTTAAATATATAGTTTCATGTACAAGTTGAGCTAGCAGTCGGTGTGAGAGGTGTGTGTTGGAGATCTCATATGGACTAAAGATTAGGCTTTTTAATAATATATATATATATATATATATATATATATATATAAGTGGGTGCAAACTCACCTTATAATATGATTTTCTAAGGTTAAGTTAGGCTTAAAGTTTACTTCTTAAAATGGTATCAGAACATTGATTTTAGAACTCTAGTTACTACATTTACTCATAGCTGAAATTGTTAATCTTTCACAAGATTTCTTATCATCCTTGAATATGATTTGTTCTTCCGATATACAACAAGATATATGAGATATATTTGTTGAAACTTTTTGTTTATACACCGTGTATAATCTTAAACAATTTGTTTATACCTATTAGAAATTTTTTTCTTCTTTTTTAATCTAAAAAAATCAAAATAAAATATAAAGACAGAAGAATTGTCTATGCTTTTACAACAAAGGAAGAAAAACAACATAAATGTTTGTGTTGTATTTATATATTGTAATCCTAAATACTATATAAGCTCTAAGATTTAATTTTCATAAACCTAACAAATTCTCTATGTATAATAATGCAAGAAATAGGAAACATTAAATATTATGTTTTTCTTCCATTATTTTTTTCATTTTGCTTTAATATTTTTCACCCAAAGACTAATTATATAACATTTCCATCACCAAAATAACTTTATAAACATGAACCAAATTAGATACATTAAGTTTTTTTCTTGCATAAAGGAAGATTAAATAACACGTGTATAAATGAAGCTTTTTTTATAACCTATTAACAAACCATATTCCCAATGATATAATACCATTCACTTTCAACCAATAAACAAAATTATAGGCTTGCTATAACCTTTAAGTTATAAGATCAACCATTGTTTCTAAATTAAGACAAATTATGTTTATAAGATTATAACTCATGATTTAGCTATTAATATCAACTTTTACATTTCAAATCCTTCACTCTTTCAAATAAGGTGGAGCACTTTTATTTGTGTATCCATATCTTAATGGCAGATCCAAGACGTAAAAGTATTTTAAAATAATAAATAACAAAAAGTATATCATATAATATATAGATATATCCATTATTTTATTAACAAATGAATATATAATTTCACAATGAAACCACTATACAAATTTAGATAATGTAAAAAAAACAAAAAATTAATATAAATAATAATAATTTTAGCCAAATGAGGGGTCTCATTGTTCATCCTTAATTCTATATACGTCAACTGTATAATTTTACAACATGTCTACATATATATTTTCCTATTCATTTACAAATCTCTTCACAACAGTCCACAAAACAAGAAAAACTCAAATAAATATATAATAAATTTTTAAATTAAGAAAAATGCTCTATAAAAAAATTGTTGATTGTATTAGGTATCGTTCAACTAGAGATGATGTTGAGTCATTTGTTTATTCTTCGTCCAAGATTGTTGACACCAATCATGCTTAGTCCATTGAGGATTTAGTGTAGAATTAGCATCCAACCTCTTAAATCTCTTCCAATCACTTAGGGTAACCTTCATATCTTTCATCTTTGCATTGATGCTTTTACAACAATTGGCATGGATAGTGATAACTAGTCTAAAATCCTTGCTATTTTGGCAAAATCCACTAAAATAAAGGGTGTCTAAAAACCTAACCCTAATTTCCAAATGTTCAATTATACCACCATTAATGAGGTTAAGAAGCACATCTTGCTCTTTTTTTCCGGTGGAATTATCTTTTTGACCATACCATGTTTCAAATAAGGAAATGGTCTTGTTGCTTGATCTCACAAAGTAAAATCCAGTATTGATTGGATTTTTCTTTGACCAAGGATTACCATAGTACATGTCTGTGCTGATTTGGAGGTCTTCTGTCTCATTCTTGTTCAACCTTATAAATAGGTTTCTTAGCCACATTATATCAGTGTCCTATCAAAAAGATATTGTATATGAATTAGAGATATGAAATAATATTTATAAATCTTTGTATATATTTTTTATTTCACATATTTATATTTATATAGATAAAGTAAGATATGATTTTTATGGAATATTAGTGTTTAAGACATTTCGAATCAATTATTATATGCTATTTGGTAATAAAATATGTCATTCTCTCTCTAATGTAAACATATTTATAATATGTCGGAGATAATAAGGAGAGGAATTGTCAAGATACAAAGAGTTTTTCTATGAGGATAGGGCAAGAAGGACAAAAAATGACATGGGTAAAGTGAAAAATAATATGTAAGAGTATAGAAGAAGGCGGTATAAAAATAAAAGATATCAAAAGTTTTAACATAACTCTCTTAGAAAAAAGAAAATAGAGGTTAGGAACATAAGAAATATGTTTGTTGAAGGACATCCTAATATCTAAATATGAGTCTTGGAGGAATCTTAATGAATATAAGAGAGTTCAAATGAATCTAAGTAGTGGAAAGCCTCAAGAGTGGGGAACTAGGAGGATGGTTCAAGAAGAATTTCAGCTGGAAAATTGAAACCAAGAACAAAATTCAATTTTGGAAAGATATTTGGTAGGTGATATCAAATTAAAAGACAAATATCCTAGAATATTTGTTAACTCTAATAAAAGAAAAGTAACAATAGTCGAAATAGGAGAGTGACAGGAAAATCAATGGGAGTGGTCACTAAATTGGAGAGTAAATTGACTTGAGTGGGAGAAATCTAAGATAGAAGAGTTCATGCAACAAATTTAGGAAAGTAGGATGAAAAATGATAAGAAGGATAAAAGAGTTTGGAAAGGAGATGAAAAATTAGAATACACAATGAGTTTAACTTACAAGAGGGTATGAAATAAAGTTAGAGGAAAGATAAGACTATATATGTATGATATATTTTGAAAAATAAGAACCTTACCAACAATATTATTTTATGTACGTATAATCCTTCTTAATAAGCTTGTAACACTTGATAATTTTTACAATAAAAAATACATGTGAATAATAAGAAATGTGTAATATATAGAACAAACGATGAATTTATTGATTTATATATATATATATATATATATATATATATATATATATATATAATAGAATATATAATATATAAAAAAAAATATAAATAAAAAAAAATATAAAATATATAAAAAAAAAAATAAATATATATATATATATATATATATATATATATATATATATATATATATATATATAAGATAGTAAATTTAATCTAGAAGATAATATACAAATAAAACATGATACAAGTGAATAGTAGTAATACATTAATAAATCAGAACTGAGCTAAGATGCATTTCTTAGGTTTTCAATTGAAAAAACAGTAGAAAGTGTAATTTAGTATGCATAATTATATGAAGGTAGTTTTCATTTGGAACATATGAATGACAAATAATGCGATTTTTAAAAATTTAAAAATTGATGAAAAAGGTATTGAGTAACATTCAAATATTTTAATTAGTATTTAAATCAAATATTCTAATTAGTATTTAGATCTAGTAGGATGCTTAAAATTAATGAGTTAAAAGTAGACACCCGTAAGGATATCAAAAGCAAGATGAATAATTAGTTCTCTAAAGATCTGATATCTGGAAAATCAATAATAAAAGGTAACGAAGAGAATAAAAAGAGTTAGTAAAAAATATGGTTGATATGTAACCTTTTAGGTGATATTACTTATGAAATAACATATAACTATTGCACGAGGGTATGTAATACCCCTTTATGCAGATGTAGTGTTAAAAGAAATATCAGAATATGGTACTTTTCTTAAAAAGCATAAATTAATTTTTAAATCATTTTTAATTTTATCAAAATTTAAAAATCGTGATCTTTTTTTTAAAACTCAACACCCAAACATGCTCTAATATTACTTATTAATATCATAACCTTCTTTTAAAAACCCATCATAAACTTCACTGTTTTATTTTTAATCAGTGTTATTTTCTACTCATCACCCTAATCATGATTCCTTATTTTACTTTATTAGTTTATTGATGAAGTTCATTTATTCTTTTAGAATGGAAATTCTTAAAGTAGGTTTTGATGATAGATAAATATTTTGAAGTCTTTTGAATAATTAAATTATTATAATTATTTTAAAGGTCAACTTTCAACCAAAATCTAACATGTTTACGTAACTAAGTATGACAGGCAAGTTCAAAAAGCGATTCAAAACCTTTTTTTTTTTCTTAAGTATGACATGAAACAGTCGAAATTTTGAATAAAATTATTTAAAAAAATACATGATTGATTTAGTTTTATAAAAAGGTTTATTTTAAAATTAAGTAGCAAATCCGGTTTACTTTTTAAAAATAAGAAATTAGTATTTTTTTCAATAATATCTTCAGTTTTATTATAATTTTTTTTATTAAATAATTTGTGTAATTCATAACTTTTTTTTCTGTCATGTGGCTTTTTCCAGTCTATTGATTAGAGACTAAATATGGATGAAATATTAAATAATATTAGTTTGATATCATCTTGAAAAGAAAATTTAAACATTTATTTGAAATGTAGAAATTAGAAATATAAATAACGTTACCTTTTAATTTGATATAGTCAATTCCATTAATTAACCATATGATTCACTTCTCGTAGTTTCTGACTAAATGTTTCTAATACTGTATAACAAATATAATATTAAATAAATGCATTTAAATATCTTAAAAAATATGATTCAGTCAATATTTAACAAAGTAAGAGGATAGATAGAATAGATTAAAATAAAATAAAAAATATTTTGTCCAATTAAACATTCTTGCCGATTTAAGTTAATTATTTAATTAACGATAAATCATTCTCTTAATTGAATTTTCAAATCTCATTCCCAGTTATATTGTTCAAATTTCAACTTTACGTAACTGAGACATGTTACGTGCACCACACAATACGAAAAGGTGTGACGTTATTCAAAAATAAACAAATATTGACATTTGAATAAGCAAAAGAAAATTATTCAACTTTCTAACGATACCATGTGTCTCTCCTTTTATATATGTTTTCAACTTTGTTTTGGCATTTAACTCTATTTTTTCTATTAACTGTTCTTCAATCAAATAAAAAAATACTAATATTTAGTTTTTAAATACCTTTAAATATACAAATTATATTTTAAATATGCAATAAAACATTTTAATTATAATACAAGATTGTCGAAATTGAAATTACTTTCTCAATACAACAAATTTCATTGTATTGGTAGATTGAAAAATATAAATGATAAATATTAAAAGAAAATAGACTAAGAGGATTTTTTTTAGTTATAAAAAAACAAAATGAGAATTTAAGTTAATATTAGAATCCTAATTCAATATTTTACATGCACTTAAATATATAAAAAAAAAACCACGATCAATAATCAAAACAAATATTATAATGGTAGACTGAAAAAATATAAATGATAAATATTACAAGAAAACATAAATGATTTTTAATGAGAATTTTAATAATATAAGAGACCTAATTCAATTTTTCTACATGCACTTAAATATGAGAAGCAATTATAAATCAAAATAAATATTATGAAGTTTAATTCTACCTCATCTTTTTAAGGATTGTTTTTATTATATTTAGTCTTTATTGTAAGATATTCTTTTATACGGAGATCTAGATATTTTATATATGAAATTTGATATTTATATGATATTTAACACACGACACACACATTTACATGTTTATAAATTTTATTAAAATAAACTCTAATATTATTATATAAGAAAAAAAAGTTTAAATTAAATTTAATTTTATAAAATTGACTTATAAAATATATTTATCTCAACTTAATATGATATGTGATATGAGATGTTCAACAACAAAAGCAAAAAAATAAAGAATGGAATGAGTTACATACAGTGAAAACAAAGTTGTAGCCACGTTTGAGAACTTCCAAGAGGAACTGAGTTCTTCTCCACATCATCTTGATGAAATCCTGAGACATGTAAACTTTCTCAGCTTCAAAATCAACACCATCTGTTTCCAATCTGAAGCAGTTCATCTTCAGAAACTTGCACCGATCATAAGCAATTTGATCAACAGCTACCAAGAGAATGTGATGAATGAGAGATCTTGTTCCTTCTCCAAGCCAAAAACTATTGAGAAAT
>Ga0099825_1005192_pt1 | contig 16807 bp, 12 predicted proteins | sample SiratroredBW_FD_76838 | JGI IMG/M metagenome (GOLD analysis project Ga0099825, IMG submission 76838) | Root nodule microbial communities of legume samples collected from California, USA - Siratro red BW | ecosystem: Host-associated > Plants > Roots > Nodule | place: USA: California | collected...
AAAAAAAAACAAAAAAAAAAAAAAAAAAAAAAACAAAAAACAAAAACAAAACAAAAAAAAAAAAAAAAAAAACCCAAAAAAAAAAAAAAAAAAAAAAAAAAAAGCTGGACATGAATAGTACCAGAAGAAGAAAGTCTAAAGACGCTACCTCCCTCCATTCGGCGAGGAAATCCAGCCCCTCTGATCTCACCTATTCCTCAATCGTACAATCATCTACTGCATCAACAATTCCCGCTTTGTTACTGCAACCTCGATCAAATAAACTAATTTCGAAAATAAAAAGAGTACGAACACCAACAAGGTCGACGAAGCCTAGATGAAAGCCAGAGACTCACCGGTGATTGAGAGTTCCGGCGGATCGAATTAGGGTTCCGGCGAACGACGGAAAGATAGAGAGAGTAGTGAGAGAAAAAGCGGAAACGACACCAACACGGGAAGTGTGTGACACTTTCCCAGCAGATTTTTTATTTTTGTTTTTCTTTTCTTCTCCTTCTTATATTGTGTATTGTTTCCTATTAGCATTAAATTTTATAGAGGGGATATGCATGGTCAAATTCTCATTCTCACCCAGTAAACTAATATTATTATCACTTTTATTTAATATTTTTAAAATAAATTTATCATTAATTGAATTAACAAATAAAGTTTATATATTGATTAAAGATTACTTAAAAGGGTTTAGAAAGTTAATAATAGAATTGTTAAAGTTAAATATTTATTTATTTATTTATTAGTTACAGATGTTAACTAGTGGGACTCTAAGATAACATTAATTAAAAAATAAAAAAAAAATTACCACGTGTTATTGACATACTCCATCTTAATTACTGGTATATTATTTTCAATTCCTACCAATGTCTAAATCCAACCCCATGGAAAATACTCAAAAGAAACAGGTAGCGAAATTGAAAAAGTGAGCAGTAGGAAATAGTCCACATCCAATATTAGTATTTCAAATTATCCTGTTGTTTTATTTCATAATATATATATATATATATATATATATATATATATTTAATATTATTGTTATTTAATAATAGTCACAACTAAAAAGTTTATAGCAAACCACCTGGCTTCATTGATGATATCAACGGGTATAGATTCTTAATAGACAATTTTCTGTTTATTTGATTTTTTTTTTCTGAATTAATGGATTATAATTTATAAGAAAAAGTATAGTATAAGATCAAATTATATTATTTATAATAATATATAAAAAAATCTATATGTGTATATTTTATATTTTATTTTACTCTTGATTATATTTTAAAAAATTATAATAATATATAAAAGGTTATACATTTTATATTTTCATTTTATTTTTAACTATATTTTAAAAAAATACTCAAAGTGATTATGGTGTAATTATTTATTTTTTTATGTACTACTAAATATTATTATTTTTCCTTAAAATATATAGACATGAAGTGTAGTTTTCTCTAATAGTATTGGTAAAGTTATATCAAGTATTATATTATTGATTATTTTATATGACAATAAATTTTATCACTTCAACCATTGAATAAAAAGTTTATATTATTGTTATTATTATTATTGTTCAGATTAAATTTATAAAAAATCAATAATAAAAAAAGTAAAATATCAAACTATTTATATTTTAATATATTTTGAAAAGTACATATTATGTTAAATCAACCTATATAAATATTAGTCAAATAATTATAAGTTAATATAAAATTTGATACATTATAAGCTTTCAGTCAAATAATAAGTTAAAAAAATTATAACATAACTTAAAAATATTAAACACATTCGTTATACTTATATATTATTATTCACATGCCGGCAAAAGTTAAGCTGTTTACACCTATAATATAAAAAATATCTCATTAAATTATCAATAATTTTTTAAAAAATTAAAAGAAAAACATCATTTTTGTGACTTTATACTCTGGAATCACAAGCTATTCTATTCAATAAATTTATGACTTAAAGTCCTTGATAAATATAAGTTTTTTAATTCAATTTATTTTGTAAAGTACTTAAAATTTTTATATTTTTTAATTAATTTTTGTTATTTAATTTTTTATCTGTAATAAGATTGTTATATCATCTCATGTTTTGTTTATTTCTTTTAATATATTAAGAAATAAATTTTATTATTAATATAAGATGGTATTATTATAAATATAAAATAATAAGTAATTTTTGTTATTTTCATTAAAAATTTTATTATTGTATAACAAGAGACACTAAAAGTAATAACGGTTACTTGTGATTTTATATTAATACAATATCATTTTATATTAATAACATATTTCTTTATATATGAAAATAAATAAACAAATTCACACACAAAAATAAAAGTCATAAATTAATGAAAAAATTATTTCAAAATAGAAATGAAGATTGTGATTCTCTTCTCTTTCCTACCATTACAACAATTAAGAAATCAAGTAAAAATAATATACACAACAGTTACTACAATAATAAATTTTATTAGTCTTTGTCATTATATTGAAAATAATTTTAGTTCAATCTTAACTACTTAAAAGGAGGAGATGTATATGAAAAATTCCTCAACATCTGCATGATCCTCAACCTATTGTGTCATATAGTAACTTTCTTAAAGTTATTAAAAACATTTTAAGAGAAAAAAATAAGATTATTTACTTTTAAACAACTAATGATGAAATCAAAATGAATAAAAATTACAAATGGAAGATAAAATGTTATTTTATCATCTACTACCAATGTTAACTATACATGAACAAAAAAATGAGGCAATTAATATCACTGAAATTGGTAATGATATTTGGAAGAATAAACATTTGTCAAAAATATTGAGTTTGACATAGATAATTACTATTTTGTCTTTTCACTATTTTTATCTATGTTTTGTGTTATGTAATGTGTATCTTATACCTAAGTTTCATTGACTATGATGTGAAATTTTTCCAGAAACAACTTTAATAAACATAGAAAAAGAGATTTGATATGTTTTTCGTTTATTTAATTGCTATATTATCTTTTAACTTGATTTATTATAAAAAATCCAAAAAAAATACACATATAATTTATTTTGAAAGACTTCTTTGCAAGAGTAGATATTTGATTAATAATTATACATGCACATATATATATTTCTATTTTTTTATTTATTTCTTTTTTGGGCACATCTATTATTACCATTTACATTTTTTTTTCTCTATTATTTTTCTATCACTTACCCTTTATTAACATAATATGATAATATAATATAATAATTAATGATAATAATATATAATAAATTAACAATATTAATAATAATATAATCAAAAAAATTTATAAAATAATAATATCAGTAAAAATAAGAAAAAATAAAATAAAAAACAATAATAATAATCAAAGTAAATTTATAGAATAATTATTATTTAATTTTAATTTAATTTAATTTAATGAAAAAAATATATTTTTTAGATGCATAAACAGTTTCGGATTATTCTAATTCAGGTGAGTTTGTGAATGATATCCAGTTAATGATTTAACCAACCATGCATTATTTATTTTAAATCTATTTTAAGCCAATAATAGACTTATTATTCATTTGGATTGAAAGAAGAAAGGAAAAAATAAAAGGAAAAGAAAGAAAAAAATAAGATGAGGTTGTTGGATTGAGAAGAAGAGAGTGAAAGAGGATTGGAAAGTTAATAACAGATATGATTAATGTAATAGAATAACTTATATATATATATATATATATATATATATATATATAATAATTTGTAAAGTGATTTTTGAAAATGATTTAATATAAAAATAGTTTACAAAATATAAATTAGAGTAAAATAAATTTTAAATTAAAATAAAAAAGTATTATCTGATAAAAAGTTATATTTAAAAAAACAATATATAAAAATAAATTATTTTAGTAAATATAAAAATTTAGTGTAGTTAATTTAATTTAATTCATTATTTTAATATTTTTATTTTATTATAATATAAAACATATATATTAATAAAACATTAAATATTTCAATTTACTTATTACTTTAATGTTTTTGTTCTAATTATTATTATTTTTATAATATAGAAGCGTATATTTTTAAAACATTAAATTAATTTACTTTATTTTATTTATTATGTTAATTATTTATATTTATTATAATATGAATATATATTAATAATATAACCATAACAAAAAAATTTATGATTACAATAGATAAAGTTTACCAACATAATTAATTATAATTCCAAAATAATCAATTATATCATAAATATTTTATTATTATTTTATGTATATAATTTCTTCATAGATTCATCTTATGGAAAGTTTAATTTTTAAAATTTTTGTCGTTTTTCGGTATTTTACGTCTATGTTTTGCACTTTCTTTCAAATGCATGTCATGAACAGGAAATTACACAACAAACACAGGGTTAAAGATACCAAGTCAGAACAAAATTTTATTCATTATTATTATTTAAGCATCTTATTACCAATTTCATTAGACTTTATTAAATATTCTATGGAAAAACAATAATAATAATGCTACACTGATCTATTTGTATCTTTCTTATACCAATGTTTGATATAATGAATTACATTTCATCCATCTCTGTCTTTTTCCCGTCAAAATATTTCAAGTTAAATTTGTGTAGTGTGTTTGTTATTCTACTTTGTTTATTTTTGTTGTTCTTGATTCCTAACACACAAACATGTGAGATGCATTAATATTTGCTTCTTACAAACATGTGAGATCTATTTATTGTTTATTAAGAGAAGTATACATATATCTTTTAGACATGCCTGTGTAAAAATAAGAGAATTCTCACCTTTCCAATAAGCATGATAGAACATAATCATTGTAAAAGTTTGTTTAAAATAATTACTATGATTACTGTTTAAAAGTTGTACACTTGTTAGAAGGTATTCTAGTAATTCTATCAGAATTTACAATATTCTTGTAAGAATACGGTATCTAAGGCAAGCAACTATCGCATCACCTAGAGTGAAATTTCTCACTTTCTCAAACCAATTAGGCTCCACACTAATCATACAATAATCTTTACCAAGCAGTTAGATGTCATACCCACCAAGGCTTGACTAGGACATCCTTGGAGAACACGTACCGAAACCTTGAACTAAAAGGTAACCATTCTATGATCTGAGCTGGCTTTTTGATGGATTTAGAATCAAGGCACTTCTGCATTGAATCACGCAGCTTGTCGTCAACACTCTCCATGACCCATCCAAAGAGATCATCTATGCTTACTGATGCTTCTCTAGAAAATCTTTCCAACAATTTTGGCAGAAATACTTTTCTTGACCTTTTCACAATTACATTTGCTTGGAGAAACTCCTTCTTGGCAATATTTAGTTCTTCACTTATGTTTGTGGCTGAATAAACCTTCAACTGCAACATTGTAATTTTTAACTATAAAATTCTTAATCAAGTCTTTAAAATCAGGGTAACAGAGAAAGCAGGGAATATTATAGATGAAAAGTGAAATTAGTATGAGAGTTCGGCTTCATTAGTGCAGAAGATGATCAATTAAATTCTTCATAAGCCAAAAACTAGTAGTTAAAATTGTTTAGCAGATAAAAAATTCATGAGGGTATCAGTCTTTTTTACCACAGGACAAGGCTCCAGATAACAGTTTTCCCATTTATATTCAAATACATATTTTATAGCAATATGCTTGTGAGAGAAAAATTACCACAGGATCTGACAAGGCGCCAGTACAAAGGGCAAAGCAGACAAGGGGTTGGGATTTAGTAAGACACAAATTGGAACTGAGAAGTTGTCTTTCTTCACCACTTTTCTTCCTCAGGGCAGCAGACACAATGCTTTCAAGCCACTGTAATTGATAAAACAACGGACAAAAGAATAATTGCGTGAAAATTTTGATTTTGTCCTAATTAGGCACCAAATTAGGTGTTGGAAACTTTTAAATATAGCAAAACAATATCAGAAAACAATATAAAGGTTAAAATAAATGCCTAAGCGTATTGTCACTTGCGAAAAAGAATAAAGTTGATTACTGTCTTGAATTCTTCTCATTCCAGAGAAGAAGCAAAATCTAGATAAGTTTACAAGGGCATGGGTCCACATAGATTCAAAATTAAAAACATTGATGTCTTTATAAAATAACATAGGACTGGAGGCAGCGGATGCAAATCATACAAAGAATCTATGATTTGTAACCCGCTACTGGCCAGGGAGGAAGTTTAATAGTCGGACACTTTTGACAGGGATTAATCCTAAAACATACCAAGACAATATGTATTAAGAGCTTTTTAAATTCAAAGATGACGTCAAGGAGAGTACCCGTCCAATCCTAGGCGTCCGGAAGCAAAATATCATTTGTTCTATGGCATTTGCACATACGATATGACCACCAATGTTGTAAGCAGCCTGCACTATACAATTGTACTCATCAATTGACAATGATTATGATTTCTAGTAAATCAAAAGAATATGCTGTCTACAAAGAAAATTCATATACCGATGCTACTTCTGAACGCAATAAGAGAGGTTTGTTTTCTTTCTACTTATTTTGATTTCCCGAGTTGGTTATGAGAAATAAATAAGTTATTTGGTTGTTACTGGCCTGAGCTTCGCTAGAAGAATAATTTAAAACACAAACCTTCCAAAGCTTCATTAACATTCTTAACTGTCAAATATTATCTGAAAAATGTTCTCCCTGAACTCGTAAATACAATTTGCTTCTAACCGAACGACAAATAAATTAAAATTAAAAAAAAGCGAGCTACCTTGTGAAACAAGGCTAGCCTCCTGAGAGAGCCCTGGGGAATCCCGTATGCTAAATATGCCTGACAACAGGAGATCAAAGTCATGCATGCTGACTTCCAGAATAAAAATTACGTATGCTTGAAATTTTATTAAACAAAATCATTCTTTCGTCATATGTATATTACATGCATAACAAGAGCATTGTGCACATTGATCCAGAACGCAATTTGTGCATCGCTATCCATTTGACTGAATTTGACCTTTTCTAGTTGTTCAACTAGAACTCTGAATGTAAACGGGGAGGGAAAAAAACAAGTCAGATCACCAATTCAACAGGAAATTTGGTGCATGAACATAGTATTACAGTATAAATAAACAACTAAAGTACCTAAAGAACCGTGCTTTAAAAAATGTACACACATCCCAGATTCCCAATAAAGATATGGAAGAATGTAATTGTTAATAACTCTTGGTATAATTATCCAAGAACTCCAACTCCATGAATTTCCACGCCAGGAAATAAGTTGAAGGTTATCACTGCCTTTAAATTATTTACTGCCATTTTAATATTTCAATTGAATTGTCATACTTATAGAACCAACCTGTAATTGTTCATGGCATAAGAAGCGTGAGAAGAATGACGTTTGTGAGTAGATATCCATGAAATTTCAACTGATGATTTGCAAGACCAGTCCCGATCATCTCCAATACCATGTCGAGGCTGTATAGCATTAGTGGATGACCTTGACAATAATGGTGATCTACCATTTTCAGCATTTACAGAGGTTGCACTACGAAGCCAGCAATATACAGTGGCCATGCACCTCACCATTTCCTCAGAAAGCTTGCTTGGACACTGATACAGATGGTCTTTCAAAGTACGGAAAATTGGAGTTTTCTCAATTGAAGAAAACTTTTCGTGTGCCTGACATATGATTTAAATGAGAATGTTCAGTACAAATATCACATAATTTGAATGCATGAATCCATATAAGAATTATTTTTCCTTTGGTTACAATTCATTCGGGATTTGATTTGGCAAAATCTATTCTAGTGCTTCGGCTACTTGAACATTGGGTTTATAATCATATAACCAAACATATCAAACTTATGAAGTGTAAAGAAATGGCTAATTCCTTCTGGATTTCTAAATTCGGGGTCATTAGAATTGGAAATTGGAATCGGACCAGTTCACGAACTGGCCACAGCCCAAGTGTCTTATTCAATTCTCTCTTGGAAACAGTTTTTTTCACAAACCCAGTATGAAATGGACTGAGCGACTCGGTTCTGGCAATAAATTAGAGAACTAGACCAGTACATGTCTCAGCAGTGGTGTCGAGGGATCTTGTGAATCTGCCACGTAACCTTGATGCCAGTTCTGGCGTTAATCAACTAGCTATGCCAGTGGAGGTGACCTAGACAGCCGGCAACATATCAATCCCCCTCGACATCCAGAATTGAGCTCTACTATCGAAATTCAACTCGTAAGAGACTAGAGGAACAACCACTTGTACTTTACAATAATAATTTTAAACATGTCATACTTCTCAATATTGCCATATCTTAACATTAACAAATCATAAATACTATGTAAAAGATAATCTTAGAATACATTTTTATACATATATTAAGAAAAAAATTATGCTTTTCAAGAAAATATAAAGTTCAATATGAATGACATGTATATAACAATTTAAAAATTCTACACAGCAATTGAAACCATGAAAACAAGGCAAAGAAAACTGACAGAGAAGAAAAAGACATCTTTAAACAGTTTTATCTTAAAAATATTGATTTTAAAACTTCGGCTTGACCATTATTCAATGCCAATCAAACCGACACTGAACACGTATTGGTGCACTTTCTGGTTCATAAACAATGCTATCTCATATACAGCGAACATCTTTTAACACAGAAATTTATATTTGAGCCAAGTGCTATCTATGTACCAGGATATATATTTGAGACAAATGGCATATTATTAATAGCAAAAGCAAAGAAAGCAATCAAAGTGCATATAAATAACAGAAAATCAATATCAACGTATCATACCTTGGTGGAATCAGAACAAGCCCTTTTAAAATAATTGCTGCCTCTACCACGTGATAAAGGAGTGTGATTAGATCCAAAGATTCTATTCCTCAAGTCGTTATTGGAAACTAGAGCTTGAAGGGGTCCTAGAGGGAATTTTTTGGATGAACAGAATGCGCTTGAAATTATACTCGGATGCTTCCTAGATCCTTGCCTTATATGAGCAGGTGAAGCAATAGCAGAACTTTGTTGAGAAGATGGCCGGCTAACACACTGTTCAAAAATACTTCTGTAGAGAGAAAGTACTTGCTGCTCGCGGCTTGTAACCTCTTCTTCAAGTAACTCAATTTCCGCAATCAAGTCTTTTGTCTAAGGAAAAGGAGGGAAAAATGAAAAAATCGTTGTTAATATTAAATAAGCATACACTTGTAGCCATGTGTTAGATGAGCCATATCACAAAGTATAAAATAAATTTAAAAATGACATCAAGCAAGAACCGTTCGTGTTCATGATTCACGTTAAAATCAAATTATACAATCTACCTATCAAGTGAAAGTGAACAGTCCATTGATTCCATTTTAGTTATTTATCATCTAACTATGATCCTTTACATGAGAGCCAATTTCTCTCTCTTCTATTTTGTGAGTGGAAGTATTGCGGAACAAGAAGTCAACCCATTCAAAGGATTCCTATAAATAACCCTTCGACGAGGCTCATTTCATAGAAATCATGTTGAATGCTATCCATTGAACTTAAGTAAAATAAAGACTGGTGCAAAGTAAAATAGGGACTGTCGGTTCTTACCTGGGACGCAATAAAGATTTACTAACATGATAACCAGTTACATTTTAAGTTAAACAGCTAAAGGAAAGGAACGTATTGAATAAATCTTAAAATGCCACCAGAACATAAGTAATGAATGTCAAATTACCTGGGCAGTAAAGTGCCTGTGTCCAGGAGATAGAGTGCTCGAGGCTCGACCCATCGCCCTCTCAAGCAGAATGCGCATGGACCTCTCCTCTTGTAGGCGTAACTGTAGTTGCTCAACCTGCAAATCATTAGAATGAGGGACTCAAACTTTGCTTATCTTCATATACCTACTTATAGTGTTCGTTTTCAGTTGTGTTTTCTTGGACAGGAGATGATTCCAAAATCCTACTTGCGTATGTAATTCCACAACAAAGGACTTTGATAGTTTTTTTTCCTTTGAAGACTGAAGAAATTATGCAAAATTTTTATTCTAGAACTTCGTTTTTTTTTATCAATAAGTTCCAGATGATATTTTTTTTCGCCTTTTTAAAGATGGTTCCCGAGCTCTACACCCAATGGATTGGCTTTGACCCCTTCATTCCTTTTCCCCCACTTCTCAATTTGAACTTTGTTACGAGTATTGACTAGAAGAGGAAAGAAATTCAGATTATACAACCAGACAGAATGGTTGAAAATAAAGTTAAGAACCTACAGGTCCAGAGATAAGGCAAAATAGGAGAGAAGAGCTTACATCTTTTTCTAAGGTTGCTCTATGATTTGAAAATGTATTATTGTTTACAGAAGAGAGATTGTCGTGCGAAGGACTTCGTAACCTAGAAGCACTCACCGAAGGTGGTGAAACCTGTTCAAAACAGTGAATTATCTTCCGAGTAAAATTCAAAATCAAGGTACAAAACGAGTACACTGTGCAACTGTGATGCAATAATTGTTTGTTCATACGAATAATACATTTTGAAACTTTAAACATGAAATTAAAATTTCAATCTCACAAAGGATTCCTTGCGGTCTTTCTCAACGGGATGCGAGGCTCCACCTCTTTCGTTTTTCAGATTCCTTTCAGAAGCACTGAAAAGAGCAAAAGTAAAAGTAAAAAAAAAAAAATGGCGTGACACAAAATGAATCAGCTGAAGAAATAAGTCAACATGTATAACACAATAAGTCCACAACCTAATCTAGTTCACACCATATTTTCCAATTTTCAGGAAAACTCAAAATTTCATTAACACATTGAACCGAGCCAACCAGCCAACAATGAAAACTAAAATTTCATTAGCCAAACCAAACCAGCTACTTTAAAGGAAGAAAAAGCAACAATTCAAGGAATACCAACGAGGCAAATTGAAGCCCAAAAACAATAAATCTCGATCTCAGTTTTCTCATAAAAACATATTTAGTTAGAAATGCAGCTTCCCATTATCCAAACCACTTCTCTAAACATCGCAAAACTTTCCTCTCGCACTCTTTTTTATTTTTTACACTTGAAACGAAAGCAAACCGTAAATTTCCACCGACAAAACTTCACAACACATGACTCAAAGCACAGAAAGAAACAAGTTAGTATTTCACAATGCCGTTATTACTTATCTCGCAACAAATAATTCAAAAATAAAAAAGCACCTCTTAGATCGCCTGTGTCGAGTTTCGCGGTAGCGATAATCTCCGTGGTCCTGGCGCCTGCACGCTTGTGCGTGGCTCTGTTTTTCAAGCACACGGAGGTCGCTCATTGTGAATTGTGAAAATGCACATGCATAGTTGTTGGTTTGGAGAGTGGTATATGATGATGTTGTATGAAGAGGCGAAGTTTGAAGCGGATGCAGAATCATAAATGAGAAGTACTAATATCTAAGGCGCAGGAGTGGAATAAAGAAAGTGTGTGGGCCTGGGTGAATTGAATAGGAAGAGAGGAAGGTTCCACAGGAAGAATAATTGAATTGAATCGACTCTGAAAGAAGACAAGAACGTGAATGTGAATGTGAATGCGAATGCTAAAATAAAAATGGTGAGATAGGTTACCGAATGAGTGCGGCAACGAGACAAGATAGGTGGTGTCCCCGGTATTCAATTGGAAGGGGTTTGGGTGGTTGGGCGCATTCAATGATCGTTGATTAACCTCCACAGTTACTTGAACCACCAAGGAAGAGTGAGTGAGTGAGCGAGTCAGTGTTGGTTTGACTCGGTTTCGGTTGGGTTTTGCTTTCGATTTTGAGGTTGAATCGTTCAATCAATGCGTCATACTTTATCGATTCACGCAATGCGTGTTACTGTGTTAGCCCTTACCCGCCACGATCGTTTAAAGTTTAAACTCAAAACGTAGAGAATACGACGCGTACTGGATCCTCTATAGTCAACTTTATTTACAGTCACGGTACTGTAAATCTGGACCATTCATTAGTTGACTTTGACAGTGAGAGAATGTGATCGATAGCCACACAGGTTCTGCTGTAGAAAAAGTCCAGCTGGCGAGACAGCAGAGGATCTGCACGGAGGGAGGTACTGAGATGCAGACACTGCCGGGAAATAATTTTCTGGAACCTTCTGTTTTCGTTCTTATTTTTTATAATTATAAATCCACTTAATTACCTTCTCTGTATTGTTATTTAATTATTATTTTTATTTGATTTGGTTGTTTTATTAATGAAATGTTTAGTTTAGCTTCTCCATTTAAGAAATGCAACAACACTTTTTCAACATTTAATCAACTTCTTCAACATCCTTTCATTATTTCAAGCATTTTAATTAATAAAAAAATTATTACATGGTGTATTCAAAATATTTTTATTTTTATCTAAATACCCTGTTATTCAATGTTATTGTCAAGTATATAATGTTATTATTACTTTCATTTTCTCATTTCTATTTAGGGAATTAATTTGTCCTCTTCTCTCTATTCTTTCTTCATTTGTCGATTAATTTACTTTTAAAGGAATTAAGTTGAGTAGCACCCAGTTTTTGCTTTCTAGCTTTGATACCAAGAAGGGTATCAGTATCAGAGTGGATTTTTTATAAAGTTTTACCCTAAACCCTATCGGCGGTGGAAGTCACAGTTTTGACTGGACTCTGGGCATTTAAAGCCTTGGAGATTCATCTCAACTCGCCAAAAGAGTAAAACCTTATAAAAAATCTTCATTTGTCGATTAATTTACTTTTAAAGCGAAAAACAATTAAGTTGAGTAACAAGTTGAAGAAGGTTGAATAAGAAAAAAAGAGAATTATTCAATAAGTTGAAGATAAGAAAGAATAACGTAGAAATAAAAGAGTTTTAAATGACAAGATATTAAAAAAATGAAAAATATTTTGAGTATTCAATAGAATAATTTTTTTAATATTTAAATCTTAACTAAATCTTTATTTATAAAAAAATTGAGAGATTTAATTTAATATTTTATTACCAATATGACTAACTTAAATAAAATAAATAAATAATGAAACTTGAAAGTAATTAAACCTTCTAAAATTTTTTATTAACTTTTAAACTACTTTTACGTTTTTAAACATTTATACTATAAGTGTATAAATAAAAGAAGCTATATTTTTGAATATTTTATTTGATAAATCTTTGAAAAAATGAACCATATTAAAATAAAATTATAATTTTGTAATTTTTTTAAAAAAAATTAAAGTAATAGCATTTTAAAATAATTCAACGGCAGCAATTTCCCACTCATAAAAAGTTAAGCTTTTTACCTACTAAATTTTCGTGTAAATTTATAAAAAAGATAAGTTATATGTAAAAATGTAAATTTCTCAAAAAGTAATTTATATGTAAAAGGTAATACTGATTTTGACGAAGTTGTTCAAATCAAATTTAATGATAGGTTACTATTTCCAAACGATGCTAGAAAAATCATTCACAAGAATGTTGATTTAAATTTATGATTGGATAAAATTTGGAATTCTTGCATCCCTTCTTCTTAAACACTTGTACTTTGAAAACTTACTTTGAATAAGTTTTTATTAGGTGTTTACTTACAAAAAGTAGAGTTTCGTTTATGCTATGTTTGTTGTTTATGTTTCAAGACTCCTCATCTTTTTTCTTGATTGTTCAATTATTTTTAAGATTGATTTCAAGGTACTTTTAGCTGTATTAGCTGATAGTATAGTTTACTTTGGGATCAAATGATAAACAATTTTGTTTGGTATGAAGATTTTTCATGTTGTATTAATCATGACTTCTTTGAGATAGGTTTGACTTACCTAAATATTAATCTTTTATTACATTAATTATATTTAATTTTGCATGTTGGTTTATATTTTGTTTTATTTTAATTTTATATCTTTATTTTCATAATATATACGATTATCTCATAATAATAACAATGTTATTCTGAGTAATGCATTATAAAAAAAAATTATGTAGAAGTTAATGGATATCTTCAACCTATTTTCTTTACAAAAACTATTTTTTGAAAAATTAATTATTTTAAAACATGAAGATGTTAAATTAATTGAAACAACTTAACAAAACACTTCAAATATATTTAATCAATAATTTTAAGAAATTCGTTTACCCAATCCCTTTGACCAATGTAAATTTAAATTAAGTCAAGTGATTTACATTTAAATGTTTATAATCCATTTAGATCAAACGTGTGACTTTTAAAACTATCTTCGTTTATATAAATATCAACGAAAACAGTTTTATCGTTGATATTCGTTGATATTTAATTTTGAACGATGCATGTAAACCAAAACACATAATCATTAATATTTTAATATTTAATCATTTTGTGCTAGTTTTCTTTATACTTTGACCAACTCCAATAAAAAAGTTTTAGAGATTCATGATAGTATTGTAATAAAAAAAATAAGTATAAAATTAAAAAAACTCAACGACACTGTCCTATCACACTGAGTCAAAAATATAATAAATTAACTTAGTTGATTATCTCAAATTTTAGAATAATTTACTTGCAAATAACATTTGAAGTTATAATAGGTAATTCACCTCCTAGTCTATTAGTATTTTTAAAACAATATGTAAAGTAACATGTAAAATATATCGACATATCGCTATTAGGATTATCATATAATTTGCAAACAATATTTAAGTGATGGAATTTAAAATAATTGTGAAACATTCCATTATAACATAAAATAATAAAATAAATTAATTTAAACAATTTATAAGAATAAAAGGAAGATTAAATGTGAGCTTAAAATTTCATGTAATTAATATTATATATTTTAGAATAAAACATTATAACACCAAGCAATAAAAAATTTGAAGAAAAGTCATTAGATTTGAAAAGAAATAAATTGTTTTAACGAATTTGTTTCAAATTTAAAGGAAAAATCAAGACTAAAAACCAAATCAGAAAATGAAGTAGTCTTAATTTAAATGCAAAAAACAAAAAGAAAACTAAAACAATGTATAAGAAAAGAAATATTAGTTTCGATATTGTAAAGTACAAAGATTTTCAGGTTTCACTCAAAATTTCGTGTGATTTTCATACCTATAACAAATTACAATCAATTATTTCCAGTCTTAATTTTCAGAGTACAAACAATTGAATGTCAAGGATTACAACGTCCTTGAAAAAACAAAATCAATGCAAAATTATTTTTTATTAACTGTTGATGATAAATGACAATTAATAATTTTCAATATGACGTTTTCATAGTCAACTTGTTATCCTATCAAAATATTTTGATTATAATTCAGAGATAAAATAAAATAAATATTTTCCATATTTTGTCTCTCCAAAACTTAAATAAATTTAGGATTATACGTAAATGTTATAATTGAGACGATTTTATTTTTAAAAAATATAAATTATAATTTAAAATTTAAAAATAATTTAAAGTTAATTCCTTTTCTCATTGTTCGATAATAAATATTAATTATTAATGATTTTTTAACATTACGTTTCTTTTTTAATTATGAATTAATTATTAAAGTTTTAGTGTTCTTTATTTTTTATTAATTTATTTAAATTATATTTACAAATGTAATTTTGATTTTGGAGAGAAATTGTTTGTCTAAGATTTCCTGTATATATATATATATATATATATTCTCTAAAAATAAAAGTATTTCAATCTCAATCATGAATGTTATAAGTAAGATAAATAAACCCTTAAAAAACAGAAAGTATGATTTAAGATTTGTGAATAAAGTTGATTTAGTTTTTTTGACTTTGCATAGTGATGATAAATGATAATCATGGACTTTTCAGTATAAGCTGCTCATTTTCACTTTTTGAATTCATGAGTAAAATTAAACCAATTCGTTTTTTTTTCATTAAATTAAGTTGATTATAATTCAAATTGAAATAAATCAATTACTAATGATTCTCCAAAAGTTAAATCAATATAGTTTTAGCTATGAATGTTAAGACTTGAGATAAATTTATCCATGAAATGGAAACTATAATTTAAAACTTTATTCAATTTAAACTTTAGCATTTTCATTGTTGGCAATATAAATACTAATTATTGTGTCACACTTTATTTTTAAAGAATATTTACAAAAGTAACCTCTGTTTTCATCTTTGAATTTGTGGCTCGCATTTGTTCTTGTATTATGCACTACAATCATATTGCAACTATGCTTGAATTTGTGTCTTTGTTTGTGGATTATATATACACAATAAGTTAATGATATGGAAACTTTAAAAGACACAGTTATATATAATTGCATAAAGTCTTCGCAGTGGGAGAAGATACATTGAATCTTTTGTTCTTGTGAACTCAAGAAGATCAACGAACTTTGCAATATTTATCAGTGTGAACCAGTCGAATAAGTTCCTCCATTAGCTTCATCCTTTAGTTGGGTTTCTCACCCTATACCACCGAACATAGCTTCATTCTCTAGTTGGGTTTCTCACCCCATGCCACCCAACGTATCATAAATATCTGCTAGAAACCAACCCATTGGGGGTTGTTGTAACTAATCAGATAATAAATAAATTGTACTTTAGGGTAGTACACACTCATTCATAGCAAGTTTGGCTAGTGTGAAAACATACACTCATTCATAAGAAGGAAGTTTAGCTAGCTAGTGTTAAAACATGATTTTACATTATATTGTATAACGTATATTATATTATCTTTTTGTAAAATAAAATACAGTGATAATGGTATATTAGGTGAATTATTATATTTTTTTTATTTAACAATGAGTAGTTATACTTTCACAACCACATCTGTCATATATTTACTTTACAATCTTATGTGGCGCTGATGTGGCCAAGATAAATGACATATAAAAAACATTCAAGTATGACACTAAAAGTCATTTTTAGGGTTTACATGTTTGGGGTTTTATCTAAAAGGTTGTCCAGCATATTCCATCAAGAGTTGAGAACCAG
>Ga0099825_1005194_pt1 | contig 16805 bp, 6 predicted proteins | sample SiratroredBW_FD_76838 | JGI IMG/M metagenome (GOLD analysis project Ga0099825, IMG submission 76838) | Root nodule microbial communities of legume samples collected from California, USA - Siratro red BW | ecosystem: Host-associated > Plants > Roots > Nodule | place: USA: California | collected...
TATATATATATATATATATATATATATATATATATTCTTGTTGTATCCTTAGTCTTAATAAATTGAAAAATACTTGTCATAAAATAAAAAAAAAATCACTTTATATATATATAAATTCTTTTTTATTTAATTATCTTTTTCAATTTTATTATTTATTTATTTATTTATTTTATTTCGTTATTAATAAATAGTTCAAATGGAGATATCATAATTTTCTTCTCTACATGATTCTAAATAGCTACAACTCACTCAATCAATAAAAAAATGTAAAAAAAAAAAAAAAACTCTATTTTTCTTGTAAGATTTAAATATTGAAAGACTCTTTTTAACAGTCTAAGTAATGAATAGAAATAATGAATAGAAAGAAATTAAATTAGTTATCTTTCTTGTAAAAGTATACATAATTCGAACAATATATTAAACATATCAAGTAAAAATCACAATTTTAATAAAGAATAATTAGGCTTGATTTACTCTTTTCTAGAAAAATGTCAATCTAACAATAATACTTCAGTCAAGTGATATTTTCTATTTTCAAATTTATGATTTGTGTGTAAATAAGTTATTTTATAAGATAAAAATTTATATAATATATTTATAATAACTGAACATGATAAATAATATGATTTATATTGAATGAATTGGTTGAGAAAAGATGAGATAAGATAATAATGTAACTTAATTTGTAGATTATAGAAACTTCTTACTGAAAACTATAATTTTACTAATATCTAGAAAATTATAGTAATATGGATTAAAATATTAAATACTTAGTGTTGGGAGGATCCGAGAAAGAAATACCAGAAAGATCTCAAATAATGAGACATAAGTTAATATATAAGGAAATAACATCATCTTCAACCCAAAACCTTAAAGCATTGGGTTTGTGGGTCTTTTTTTTTATATGTTGTTTAACTTTCTTATTTTTATCCAATATGGGACTTAGACTCACATTTGAATACCTAACACTTAAAAACTTATAAAGCTTATTACAGATGACTTTATAGAACATACACTATCTCTAATTACATTTAGCTATTGTTAATTTTCCAGTAAACTTCAGTGTTATTTTGTAGTATGACTTATTTAATATGTATGTTACAAAAAAACATTATAATTATCTGATCTTTGTAATATAAGAAATTTATGATATAATATAATTTGGATATTCAGTAAAATATATTTGCATACACGTATATATATATTATTTAAGTTAATTTGGACCTTTTCTATTTTGATTTATAATCACGATAATGATCATATTGTATATGTGAACGAAAGCAGATAAAATTATAAATTCATAATAGTCTAACATTAACATAAAAGTTTTGTATTTTATGTTTTGTGAGGGAGTTATATATTAGTATTATTATTATATTTTATAAATCAAATTATTTAATTGGATAATATATATATACACACATATATGACATCAATAAACATGAAGGGACATGAAGGGTTATTTAAGTTTAATCTGTATGTTTATCATTAATTTAAACCTTTGTATACAGATAGGTATATTAGAAAGTGACATTTAAGCTCGTATCATTATATTAACAAAAAGGATAACATGCATATATTATAGGTTTATAGAAAGAGGTACACCGACCAATATTCATAAAATAAATATTTATTTATTGAAAATGGCATACTTATAGTTTATAAATTGATAATATAAAATATTTGTCCCACCTGTGTATCAAAATTGAATTGGTTATAATATAATATAATATAAACCTTGGTAGAAAGCAAAAGCTTGCACTATGGTATTTTATAAGGGAAAAGTGAGACAGCAAGAACAAAATGTATCATTCTCCTTTTCCGTAAAGATGAAGTAAACGTATCTATCTCAAAATAAAATTTATTTAAATCGATGTATCAAAATATGAATACAGCCAACTCGAATGTCCAGATAAAAATCTTATAAGAAATTTTTATATTATTATTTCTAGACTTTCAGAAATTACTTTAAAAGTCATAACTAGATTGTATTATTCTATTTTGTCGGTTGATATATATAGATTATGAATGTATTTTTATGTAATTCATCTCTTCCTTTCATAACTTAACATCTTTGTGTATAAATACAATTAGAATAATTTATATATATGAAAAAAATAAGTTACTAAAAAATAAAGAATAAATAATTTATTAATATTCATTCTAATTCAATTTTTATTATTAAAGATTTCATATTGATTAAATATATTTTTTAATAGTTTATAAATATGTGTAAATCTAACTTTAAAGATACTATAAATTTACAATAGACTCACACATAAATGAATATAAAATTGAAAACTAAATAAAAAAATGTTTTTTAATTTTAATTAAACATATCTTGTTATATATAAATATATGAGTCAATTAAAACGCTAATTTATAAGATAATTACAAAATTAAATATTAAAATATATTTATTGTAACCTAAAGTCGTACTTAACATAAAATATTTTTTGCTAATTTTTTTCCACCTGATATTTTAATATATTATTTAAATTATTACTGAAATTTTAATATATATTATTTAAATCATTAATGATGCAAGAGTGTCTCTATTAGTCATAAAAATTTGTATTTCATAAATATGATTATAAAATAGTTGACAGATAATATCTGAGTGTATAACTCCAACAAAAATCAATCAGGTGTGACTGAATACAATACATAACCATCCAACTAAATACAATGTCTTAAAAACCCCATAAACTATTTGTTAAGCAAAGTTACCTCAAGCTATCTTGCTGACTTTGTTCTGAATAAAGGGAGAGTGGAAAAAGAAAGAAATAAAGGAAAAGTAAAATAAAAAATAAGGTTGTTTGAATTAAAAAAAAAAAGAGTAAACAATGAATGAAAATATTATAATAAATGTGATTTGTGTAAAAGGATAAATCTTTTATATGTTTAAAATTTAATTTGTAAAATAAATTTTTAAAATAAAAATAAAAAGTTATTATAAATTTTAATAAATAAAAAGTTTATATCTTAAAATAAGAACATCTCAAAATAAATTACTTTATAAATATAAAATCAGTCATCACTTACAAATGGAACTCAAATAGCTTAGAATAGCTTATTTAATTTCGAGATATTCTCAAAGAGATTCTTTTATACTCATTCAATCTAGACTTTTTTTAGTCACTTTATTTATTTAGTGTAATTGGAACAACTACGAAGGAAAAAACACTTAAAACAAAGTAATGCTTATATTTATGTTAACATTGTTCTTCACTTCTGCTAACCTCACCATTTTCAAGGAACTTTTTATTGAGAATTTCTATAATTTTTTTGGCATAAGGTAATAAAAGATATACCATTTAGACTTTTCTGGATAACTAAAAACAATCTTTTTTTTTATTCCATAATCTACCTTATTTTCATGTATAATATATATTCTTGTTTGTCTTCGAAAACTTTAAATATGCAAGTGTCTTAAACTATTTGAATTTTACGAACTACCTTATTAATAATCCTGTTTAACACATAAATAACAATCTTTTAACACACCAAAAAAATTGGAATGAGGAGGTGTTCCTTGTACTCCTAATCACATCTAACTCTCCTTAATTATTTCTTTTTAGTCCACTATTTTGTTGAGTTTTATAAATGAACTTGACATGGTCTCATCTCATTATATTTTCATGCTGTTAAAAAAATAATCTCATTATATTTTTATAATACTCATTAACTTATTATCTAATATTTTGCAGACTTCATTAACATAAATCTCAAACATAAACTACTCTCGAGAATTTTCTTTAAATAGAAATGTTTATAACATGAAAATTCATCAAAGGTGGTAAAATATTTTTTCCAAATTTTTTTAATCAACAATAAAAAAAATACATTAATAAAGAAAATACTTGAGATATTTCAACTTTTTACAAATTTACTCAAACACACATACACATGTAACTTTTAAAGAAAAAATCATGAACTAATATCATTAATCATTGTTCGGAAAAAACTTTCCAATAAATCATCTACTATAACTCATATGACTTGACAAACAAATTGTGATATATTTTTTTCTCCAAGTGATAAAGCGTCAAAAACATTCACGTGTATATAGCTTCAAGAAGGTAATTACTTCTTGAAACACATTTCTTAAAATTTCTTAAAATGTTTAGTTTGTTTCTTTAATACAATTCACACAATTCAAGATTAGTAAAATTTAGAATTTCACGGTTCACAAACATTTATAACATTTTCTTGGATGTGAACCAAATACTTGTACCACAAGACACAAGCATATATATAATTTTCTTGTGATTAATTTCAATGTGGTTTAATCTATATAAACTATCAATAATGAAACCAAAGTCGTTGAGTTTATGTTTATTGCAAAGATTGAAAAACCATGTCCATCATTAAATTCAAAGCCATAGTTTCCTATTTTTAAAGCAAAAACATACATAAAGATTATTAAGTATTATAAAATGATAACCAATATAAAAGATTAAATAAGTTTTTGTGTCTTCCATTGGAGGTTTCATATGTAATATTTTACTTTCACTTGTGGTTTAGATGATAGGGAATCTTTGCATGAGTACTATACAAAATCAAGCCACCAATAATGATGAGGAAGCTAAGTTAAATTTGATTCAAAAAAATGCATACATATGTGTCATACATATCTTTCTTTCCAAACCAAACCTTATATTTGAGAAAATATTTCTGAAAGTGCTCTTCTTTAGCACAAAAAATTACATTTATTTTGTTTCTTAACATGTGCCTTTTTCTTGAAGTTCTTGGCCTTTAGCTTTAGCATTTTGTCACCTCCATAAACTAGGTTAATATAGTTAGTTACCTATAAAATTCTTAGCATGTCTTCTGAATAAGTTTTCCAATTATTCTTTAACATCCTACTTGTCTTTCATAATGTTATAATTTATTTGAAAACCTCCATATTCAAAAGGCAATGAGTTTAATATAAACTTTTTTTTTTTGCTGTAATATTAGTTATGCCAATCATATGTTATTGTTTCTTAGGATCCATCAAACTACTTAGTGTATGCAAAATAATAGCTCAATTTATTAGATCATTTCCATGCCTTTACAATCATATTTTACAAGTTAATTTATATATAAATAATTTAAATATATAAGCTAATTTAAATTTATAGAAAAAGTAATTTCATTTTTTTTATGTTTTTACTTTTTTTTAAATCCATATAAAATAAAATCGACTATACAGTTCTAAGTTAATAATCACGTTGACGTTTTCTCCTCTCACCAACCTTTGGTGACAATATGACAGCCTTTTATACACCAACCAAAGAAATATTTGAAATGTAAATCATATTATCATGATTATTTAGTTCTTTTCTATCAGATGATAATTATTTAGTATTAGAGAAAGAAAAAAAAATGTGAAGAAGATTTTTTTTCACTTTTATTTATTTAAATAGAAAATAAAAACGGTTTTCCTTCTTATTTTCTTTTTTAATTTACAAAGAGTTAGTAAAGAAATAAACTCGATATGGTACAGCAACTCCAAAATCTTTTCCTGCATGTCTTCAGTATGTGGTGTTTATTTTCATCAATAAATTAATATATTTATAGTCTATTTTTGTACGGTTTCCATACTTGATATGCAGGTGAAATTTTCATACAAATGAGTCGGTCGTTAATTTTAATATTTATTATTTACCAAATGATATTTAGATTTTAAATAAATATTACTTGTCAAAATAGGTAGAAATAATATATATTAATTAATTTTTTATTTCATAAAATTTGATTCTGTGTAAGTGTTGTTGAAGTTTGACACTACATCCAATTGTATATAAATTGATCGATATCATCAATTTTTAATAAAATATTAATTAATTTTATAAAAAAAAATTCTGTTTGTATCCACCCAAATATTTATTAAATTATTTTTTATAAAAAAATAATAAAAAAAACATGATATTATCAAAATTGGATATCCCAAACACATTTATTTTCTTCTCTTTAACGAGAAAAAATAATAAAAAATAACAATTACATAAATTTTAAATTAAAATATTAAGTAAACTAAAGTTATTTTAGATAATACTCATAATGATAATCATGTCTAACTAATTTGATATTTATTGTCAACATCGAAAAAGGTTCCAACTCACAAATACAAATTTATTTTTCATCTTTACTCAACTTAGGAAAAACAAATTGAATCTAATTTTATTCTAGTTAAGAATATCTCAAAACATACATGTTCACATTTATATGTAAACTTTTTTATATATGGTGTCAATTTTTTAAATTAATAATCAATCTAACGGTCACCCTTGATTCAATTACAGATTCCATAATTTGTGCAAACACTAACTAATGAAGACAAATATTATGAAAACTGTAAACATGCTTTGAAGAACACGGTTTTGCTTGAAATCTATGGACTTAATTGGCATATCCGCATGTGTTATATATCATATATCATCGTACTTAACTCAAAGAAACCACTTGCCTCCACTTCTCATGGTCCAGTAATTTAATGTTTTTATAATGACTTTCAATTTACTTTATACTTTGTACGGTAAATATAAAATATGTTTTCATATTTTTTAGATATAAAATATATTTATTCTTTATTTTATGTTTGAAGAGAAATGGTTAAAAAACTTACGAGAAGATATTGATTTACCATAATTTGGTAGTTCAGGCAGACTGAAAATATTGTTTTACGATAATTTGGTAGTTCAGGCATATTGAAATTCATTGTGTTTTTTAGGTAAGAGAATTTAGTTTTAACTTTTTAATAAGCTAAGAGATCTGAATGTAATGGAGATATGATTTCGTGTTTCAATTTATTTTGAAAAAATATTATTTGATGAAATTGTTTGATTATATATTGTGTGAATGTGTAAAAGTATTAAAATTTGATAGTGTGGTAATTAAATGTTGTTTTTTATGTTGATGAAATGATAGTTTGATATTTCTAATTCATATGTTTTAGTGAGAATGAAGGAATGTTAATGAAATTGATGTCATACATTTAGAATAATATATGAGTTGTTATGTGATTGTATATTAAGTATGAAAAGCCTATGTTTTAATAAAGATACTCTAACTTCACTGATGATCTAAGTTAAGTACACTAAGATATAAGGTGATGAGAAGTTCATACACATTGGGATTGTTGATGACACTCGATATTAGATGTCTGAACTTATCTCGTATTCTGATAAATGGAGAGGGTGTTAGTCTCTAGTAAGAACATATATTTAACGGGTCTTCTAGAAAATGATAGGTCCATGTGGCCTATATGTGTGATGTGATCCATATGTAGCCTATATGTGTGATGTGATCCATGTGTAGCCTATATGTGTGATGTGGTCCATGTATGACCTTTATGTACGATGATTTAATATGGATGCTTGAAATGAAAAATGAAGATCTAATAGTTATATGAATTTTACGAGCTTATATTTATATATGGATTTTAAAAACTATTATTTCATTTCATTTATACCTTATATGTTGAAATCTTCTTTTCACTAACTTATCCTTATTTTTCTTGTTATGTTGTGATCGCTATGATTGATGTGTAGTCTCTAGTAAGACCATATTGGGTCTTCTAGAAGACAATATGTCCATGTGGTCTATATGTGTGATGTGGTCTATGTGTGACCTACATGTATGATGTTATTCATGTGTAGCCTATATGTGTGATTGGTCCATGTATGACCTTTATGTATGATGTATGATATGAATGCTTGAAATGAAAAATAAAGATCTGGTAGTTATATGAATTTTAAGAGCTTATGTTTATATGTAGATTTTAAAAACTATTGTTTCATTTTATTTATACCTTATATGTTGAAATCTTCTTTCACTAATTTATCTTTATTTTTCTTATTATATTATGATCTATTATGATTGTACTGTGTACATGCACTAAACCAAATACATCTGAAAGATCATGAGCTTTTACTGTGAATTTTGTTTGTAAATAGTTATATTTATATAAATCTTAAATATGTATAAAAAACTATTTTGAACTATCATTTCAATTTCAATAATAATTAAAACAACAAGTATCATTAAATGAATGCATAAATGAAATATATATATATATATATATATATATATATATATATATATATAAAAATATATATATATTTAATAATTTTTTAAAATAATTTTTTTTTTTTACCGTTTTAAAATTTTCTTAAAAAATTGAAATCTCAATGATTTTTAATTGTAGGTAGCTGATAATCTACAACCCAGTTAAATTGGTGCTTTATACGTAAAAAACTATGCAATAAATAAATAAATAGTTTTCACGTAGCATAGAAAATATGTAATTCATATGGTATTTTAGTTAATACTGATTTAAAATAATTAACCTCTTTTAATAATTATTACCAATTTAACGATTGTTTGATCAATCAGCCGTCAAAGTTCTAAAATCTAACTGATAAATACATTTTAAAAAAAATCATTTCATTGTGTATAGAAAAGGACACCATCATGTTTTAATCCACTTTTGCGTTGTGATATGCTTGACCTAAACGAAAGGATATATACTTGTTTTCTTATTGTTCCCATTCACCACCTTTGAATTCGATCAATAATTTGAATAGACATAGAAAAGTTTGAAGAATTTTTCCATGCTTATCCATTCTAACTCCACCATAAATAACAATAAAGACTTGTTCAAGTGACTATGATTCTTTGTTTCCTTCCAAAAGAAGAGGTATTGTTATTTTTTATAAATGTATACAAACTAATAACAATCTATACGAATAATTGTAAGGAACCCTAAAAAATTGCATGGAAGAAGAAATGAAAAAAAGTTGTATAATTTTTATAGGATCAAAATCACAACTTATTTATTTTACCGATACTCAAAACATACATATTTTATTATCATTATTTAAAATTTACATCCTTATGTTCTTATTTATAAAATTCAAAGTAGAAGTGACTCTTTTTTATAACATTCAATTTATATTGATTCTTGTATTAATTACTTTTACACTAAATTGTTTTACTTAATATCGATAGAGGTTTATTAACAAATATTTAGAAAAGATAAAAACAGATGACGAGAAACTTTTATGGTATGTTCGGATAGAAGGTAGGAAAATGAAATAGAGTGTGAGAAAGAAAAGAAAAGAAAAAATTGAAAGAAAGAGGAAAGAAAGAATGATGAAATGAAAAAAAATTGCGTTTGTTTATTTAAGGAGAAAGTTGAATAGAGATGAATAAAATATGTTACCTTCAAAAAAATAAATTAATTAATTAAAATTAGATAATCATAATTAAAAAGGTAGTAATACATTTATTAATTATTTTTTATAAACGAAATAAATTTTTAAATTAAGATTTTACCTTTTTTTCAATATATTTATATTTTAATATAAAATTATTAAAAAGAAACACATACTTTTCATTATCAATATATTATCATATATTAATCATGATTTACATTGATTTATTAATTTCAAATATAGCTCATAGTAACTTGTAACTTCGGATATGTAACCAATCATACTTAGAATGTTCAGGGTTCAATTTTTTTTAAAGATAATCACACTTTATTTTGCCTCTATTGTGTTTTCTTTTAAGGACAACCTCAAATGGGGTTCTTTTATAACCAATTTATAACTATATAGTGTTTTTTCAGCCTTAGAAACTTGTTCCAACTCTACTAGCTTCTTCTACCTTCATCTCCTTTATAAGTCAGGTCACTTCTTTACGAAAAAACTATTTCGATCTTCATACATATATCACATGTTTAGTATGTATGTATGTACGCACACATATATACACATATATATCACTTACAATTTCATTCTACTTACAAGTCGTGCCTGTGTATATTTCTAAATCTTCATCTCAATATTTAAGTTTTAAGAGAGCGGCTATGTTAAAACATACTTCATCTCTTTTAATATTTTGTAGTTTTCAACTTCTTCTTTGTCCATATTGATCAGTTGCCTACAATGTTAAACAATAAAGTTCTTAGCTCAATATAGAAAAAATTCCTAAAGTAAGGAAAGTAGTATTGGGGAAGGCCATACTTTAAAGAAGTGTCTCTTGAACTATTTGTAGGAGAAAATAAAAATATACAACAATCTTCTTTACACTCCGTTGACGGAAGCCCAAGTTGCCTTCATATTAGGCCAGAATTAAAAAAAATAAGAAAAACATATTTGTTATAGAGTATTTGGAAGGCTTAAACAAATGCTCATGTTAAGATGCAATTTGGCAGACACCACGTTAAGCATCAACATGACCTTTTTCTCAAATGAACTAAGAGAAAGTTATAACCCTAGTTTCAAAAATAGGGTGTTGTAGAAATAACTGAAAGGTCCACCCTTGTCATCTTTGCATGTTAGCTTGTCTTCTTCATAAGCCTCTAAAAGAATTTCTTATGCATTGCCCAAGTTACCTAGTGATTGGTGCTCTTTAATTTCTTTAAGATCTTGGTTGAGGTGTGTAGCTAGTGATTTTGAAAATCAAGACAGATTTGGCCTAGAGATATATAGTTTAATAACCCATGTTTCCTAAGCAACCAATTTACACTTTAGAAACCTTACACCTTAAAGAAAACCAAAAAACTCATAAATTCTAAAGCAACCTAAAAAACCATAAACCCTCGAAAAACCCATAAGTTTAAGCAAATTCAGACATTCGAAACTACAAACTTCAGTGAAACCTAGAAATCCAACCAAGCTTACACTCATAGAAAATCCCTTCCCTACATCGGTTCAGGAGGATGTTTTACATTGATTCTTGAACTGATGTAGATTTCGCCGATGTAAAAAGTCCTGGACATTCTACATCGGTTCTATAACCGATGTAGCATGTACATATACTATATCGGTTGATAGATAAATCATTGATATAAAATACCAATGATGAGAGCATTTAGGAGGAGACACTACACCGCTTGTGGCTTCCAACCGATGTAGTATCTACCTTATTACATCGGTTGTGAGTAACAATCGATGTAATATTTGTATTTTTTTTTTAAAAAATCAAAATTTTTCAGAATTCTTTGATAAAATTTCTAATCCATATAATGAAATATCATAGAAATTTTCATAATTTTTTGACAAGTAAAGATATGTGAAATAGAAAAAAATATGTCAAAAATAGTAAGAAAATAAAAAAAATAAATAGTAAATGAAGGAATTTTGGAAAATTTTTGAATTTCAAATACCCTATGGGTACTGCCCACAACCTTTGTTATCCTATTTCGAACCACTTTCATTTTTGGAGTGTCTCAATCCGAGTTCTCTATCAAAAGTTATGCTTATTTGAAGTTTTTTTATCCTAAATTTTTGTAACTCAAAATATATGATAAATCTATACAATGTAAGAACTCTACCATCAAATATACACTAAATCAAGTTAGTGCTAAAAAAATTGGGTCAAAAACATATTTCTAATTATTTGTGTTGAATTTTACAAAATTGTTAACTTCTAAAATGAGGAGCGGTAAGGGATGTCAAATCAAGCATTCACAGTGGAGAAAGGCTCACACGTCAAGTGTATAACATCCTTAAAAATATGCAACATAAAAAAGTTAGCCAACCACTTATGTCAAAAATGCTAAAGAAGGTAGATGAAAGCAACGAAGGAACCAACCAAATGAGCGTGAGTGAGAAAATCAGAGAAGGCAGCAAAGAGATTCAACGGTGTGAGAGGGAGACAAATAATGAAAGCCATGAAAATATTAGGTCAATAAATGCACACGCGCTCACTCAAAAAATTAATTTTTTTCACACGCTGGAGCATATTATGTCTGTTGTAGCGAGAACCAGTGTAATAGACACTTTCTACATCGGTTTTAGGTAACAACTGATGTAGTATCTACCACCTATACATCGGTTGAGGCTCGTAACCGATGTAATAGATTCAGTTCCAAATCAAATTTTAAATTTTTATTTTTTCAGTATTTTCTACATCAGTTATGAGTATCATCCAATATAAAATTAGATATATTATATCGGTTTGTCAGTAACCAATGTAATATCTCTTCAAATAATTTTAAAAATATCACCATATTTTTGTTTATCTCGTTTATGTTTCAACTGATGTTTTATTTTATTATAATATTTGTTTTCTATACTAGTGTTAAGTTGATTAACCAAATACGAATTCCAACATACACACTTAAGCTTAAGCTAGAAAATGCACGCGAGTCCAAAAATTCAAACAACTCAAACTTAGTTTAGAAACTCACTACATTCATTCACCTAAACCTAGCCATATATCCCTAACGTGCAATGTATTTCATGAATGACCAACACAAGAATAAGACCATTAAGGAAACAAAGGTACCTAACGAATTGAATGTTGATAGACCTTTGAGTTGGGAGACAACACTATTGATAGTAGAAGTATTCTAGGGATAAGTGAAAGTGGTAAGCCAACACACACATATATATATATTATTCGTGTTGAGAGTGTTTTAAAGACTTCTTTAAAAAATAAAAACGAGTAATAACAGTCATTAACATTAAAATAATAAGTAATAAGTCACTAAAATTAAAACACACTTATAATGTATAATTAACAAATGAACACAAATAACTAACGTATTTCCTTCATTACACAAGGAAAGTTTTCCTCTTTTTTTTTTTTTTTTTTCTGGAAAGAATAACAATGATAAATTCTTATCAAATTATTTTCTATCCGTTTGGTGAGAAATGGGCAGAAAAGGTATAATTATAAGTGCTGGAAATGAAAATAGAACTTTCACACACTACCATCATAAACCTATCAACATGTTACAGTTATAATCTTAAGAAGAATGATTTTAAGTTTTTACGGTTAAATAGTTAAATATATTTTTATTCTTGAATTTTTGATGTTGTTCTTTATATTTTTTATGTTCTTTATATTTTTATAAATTTTAAATTTATTGGCTCTAATCCTTATAAAATGTATGAATTGTGATTTTAATCTTTGTAAAATAGTTTCATTTGTTTCTAAACTTTAAAATCCCTAATTTTAGTCACCTAACATTTATTTTAGGGCAAATCAACACATATATATGGATACATACATTAGTTTTTTTTCTAAGACGTTACTTATTGATACTATATTAGAACTCTAGTAAACATCACTTGAAATAATTGCTTGACTTTTTTTTTTCAACACAACAAATATCATAAACCGTTAATAAACATCACATTAGCATAAAAAAACAATGATTTTTAATTGAGGTTTAAATACATAAATAAAAAAGCATAACACATTCATTTCTTAGGAACTAAAACTTTTATGTGGCTACATTTGTATCATGGAGAAAAAATGTTAAGAAAATCAAACATTAATTTATTTCAGTATTTTCAGGAACTAGTCTTTAGTTTTCAGTTGACTTAGAAGTAGTTTTTTCTTAATTAACACAAGCATGGAATGAATATCCATGATCATGGAAAATTGCTTACTTACAGCACACACATGGTCCCTTTGACAGCAAATCATGAAGATGCTTTGTTTAAGCACTTAAAAACACCAAAACTCTTCTTTCGAAGCCCTTGAAGGATCGTGAATCACGCATGTTCATATTATTATTGTCTTGTTTGCTAATCTTTGAATCAACTCCAACCAAACCCTAACATAGAAATTGAACTCTTTGCAAAGAAAAAACTAAACCTAGTTTTTTAGCCCTAACATGTGGAAGAAAATGGTTGGCTTGTATTAAATATGATATCCCTAAGCTCGTGGATAAGTGCTTTTGCCTCTTTTAAGGAAACATCCACGATGTTTCGTACCAATGTTTACTATTCTATTTCAAAGATTCGTTTTGGTTATTGGAATATCTACATGGTGTATTATATATTATAGTTCTCAAACTTTTTTTTAATTATAAGAACGCGTTTTTTTTATCTTATATATAGATTTTATGTTTAGGTTATACTTCCAAATCTTTTTTAGTATTTAAAAGATTAAGTATGATCTTTCTTATAATTTCAATGTATAAAAAAGTTTATGAATCAAAACTTTATATTTATGTTACTAGCATAAACGAGATCTTTCACCTCAATTATTTTATCAAATTAGATCATATAAAAGATGGACCTAAATATAAAAAAACGTAAAAGAGTAATATTTTTTTATGTCGGCACATGACTTATTATGTGAATTATAACGGTTAAATATATTTTTTTAAAAATTTGGTTTGTTTCTACTGGTAGAATACAGAATGCATTATTTTTACTTTGAATAATATTTTATCTAAACAAGTCTTGTAACGAAATACAACTTGGTTTTTTATTAGATGTAACTTTATAAATTTAATATACTTTATAATGACTTTTTTTTCATAATTGATCACACTGACTTTAAAATTTATCAATTGATGTCAATTATGAAATTATATTCAGTAATAAAAAGTATATTGACATGTGAAATATCGTCAAAGTGCTTTAAACAAAATATGTATTTCTGTAAGGAAAGAGATTTAAACCTCGGTACATTTTCGCATATTATTGTATAAAAGTTAAAGTACCTCCAAAATATTCTTATATATTTTATTCTTTGAATCTATCTTTAATTTAAATATTTTTAATTGAATTTATATTGAAAAAAATTGTTATCTATTGAATATTTAAAATCTTTATATTTTTAACTGAGTCTTTATCATAAATTAGAATAATATGACCATTTAATTTTGAGTCTTATGTACAATACTAAGAACTTCAACAAAAGAAATGAAACTTTGTAACCTAAATTGTTTTTAGCAAATAACATTGTATCGGGTTGTCACATTGTTGAAATGATTTTTACTTTAATATTCAATTCATAAAATATAGTCTAATTTCATTTTTTTATAAAGATAATTAATATTTTAGATATTTTTTATTAGTTTATAATATTATATTTAAGAGTACAAAATTAAATGGTCACATCAATATTTAATACTGAATTTAAAAGTATATAGATTTCCAAATTCAATAGAATAAAATATTCAATAAACAATCTAATTAAAAATACACTGATTTATGAATGATTTAAAATTTAATTATGTTATTTTTTTTCATAAATAAAAATAACAATACAAATATAATAAGCATACTGGCATAGTTGATGAAAAAATCAAACAATAAAAGTTATCTAAAAAATATAAAAATTTTGATCATTAGATGTTAGAATTATTATAAACTCCCTGATATACATTCAATTCATACAAATTAAAAAACTAAAACTCCTAATTAACATATAATTTTAATTTTTCCTGCGTTTTGTCTATATATTCCAGTCTAATTGAATAATAAATCTAACAATTAATTTAAAGTTCAATCCTGAATCTTTTCCTTTTGTTCAAAAAAATGTGTTCCAGAAAATATTTAATTAATTAAAATATACAAGTTAAGCATATTCATAGTTAAGAATTTGACAAAAAATATAATTTTTTAAAATATGGAATCTTAAATCGAGAAAACAAATAAAAAGAACAGAATCGAAGATAAATACTAAATGAGGACCAAAACTATAATTTGTATTATGATTCATGAGAGAACTGTTACAGTTCAAAATTGGCTCCTTCCAACTTTGATTCCACTAACTCTCATTTATCAGATTGTAGAGGATAGTGAAATATGAAAACTCTTTTAGACTGTGAAAATTATGCACAATGGTTCTGGCTTCCAAAGGAAAACCTGTTTTCTTAAATTGATTAATGACAAAGAGGGGAGAGGGGCAGAAAAGGGATACAAAAGAAAACGAATCACAAAGGGAGAAAAAAAATAAATGGTAAGAAAGTTAAATAAATTTTAAATTTAATTTAACTTTATAAAAATAAGTTCTAAAAAAACGTTTGCATTCCTTACGTGTTATAAATTAGTTTCATCTTTAATTAATATAAAATATTTAATAAAAAGTAAGATAATTATGATTGGAGATTAAGAGTATGATTACATTGTTTTCTAAAAGAGAAAACCCTCATATTTTCTCAAAAAACTAAAAGAGCTACACAGACAGACATGAACGCATTTTTCATGAATATGCCGTTTATTTTAAGGTTTCGGTTTATTTGTTCTGTCACGTGGTTGGTAGTGAATGAATATATTGTTTTTCTTAAGAAACTGATTACATTATGTTTAAAAAATACAATTTCAAAATAAGAAATCGTATCGAAGATCCCACTTTGATTTTTAATTTTTTAATTTTGCCTTTTTTTTATAAGTCGTGTTTTTAGTGCACTGTTTCTGTTCTTACATTAAAATATCCTTATTTAAAATGATGTCGTGAATCATGAGTGTGGATTTCTAGTTTTTGCCACCAAACCTCGTCATTGCATATGAAAGAATTACTGAAATCTACATAACTTCAAACTTTATGAATAAATTTGATAGATAGGTTCAGTGGGTTTTCTGGTTTGAAGAACTAAAATTACATTCTACAATGCATTGTTGGTCTTTCGATTCGGCGGTAATAGTTCAAAAAAATTTATAGTATTTTTATTTAATTTTAATAAAAAGTATTATGAATAAAAAGAAATATGTTTTCAAATAGTAAAATAATTAATAAACTAAAAACAATAAAGAAAAGAAGAAAAAAGAAAATAAAAATTTCATAAATATCTTTTTCGTTTTTACATATATTTTTGTTGAAAAATAAACATTTTAAAATAATCATATTCGTTTTATAAATCTAGTTTTGAAACATTTTTTCAAATTTTTATAATTATAATAAACTATGATAATGATTCTATTATTTTTCAAAAGATTTTTCATTCTTGTCGTAATCTTAGTTATGAAACCTACTAATAGAATTAATCCTATATTTAAATTTTGTTCATTAACTTTTATTACATTTTCCCCTCCCTTTCAAAGCAAGATTTGTCCTCAAGA
>Ga0099825_1005196_pt1 | contig 16793 bp, 9 predicted proteins | sample SiratroredBW_FD_76838 | JGI IMG/M metagenome (GOLD analysis project Ga0099825, IMG submission 76838) | Root nodule microbial communities of legume samples collected from California, USA - Siratro red BW | ecosystem: Host-associated > Plants > Roots > Nodule | place: USA: California | collected...
AATAAAAAAATATAAACTAAAAAAAAATAAAAGTAAAAAAAAATATAAAATATAAAAATATATAAATATATATATATATATATATATATATATATATATATATATATATATATATATATATATATATTCATATATATAACGATATTTAATTTTAAGGAAATATTAAGATTTATTCTTAATAAATATTATAATCTCAGAATACTAGATAGTATATTTATATAAAATAAGGGAAATAGTGAAAGTATTTGAATATATTGGCTTAATTAGCCTTCTTAATTTATGCAAGAAAACTTTAAAATAAAATTAATTTCAAATGGAGAGTATCAATTTTGAGGGAAAACAACTAAAGTAGCGTTACTAGTTGCATGCAGGAAAAATAATTATTAAAAAATAAAAAAAAGGGAAAAAGAAGGTCACAAAATTGCAAAATAAAAACCTAGGTGACGGAAGGCTGTTCACTACGACAGGAGTGGTTTCACAGACATATCTGTAACGGTGCTGCTGTGACTGTCAATGGCGACAAAAGCTCTGTCTTTCGCTCTGTCCTTCAATGACCTCACCAACTGCTTCTCTTCCAATCCACCACGCGCCGCCGCCGCCAAAGTTTCCGTCTTTACCGTCAGATGCTCCTCGGGTAACCTCTCAATGGGTTTCTTGAATACCTTCAAAACGCTTCCTTTTCTAAAGGACCCATTTTTTTTAGCGCATTTCGTGACATGAAGATTACTCTCTCTTTTGCCCCTAGTTCCCTTAGGTGTTGGAGGGTATTGTTAATTTGCTATCCGTGGTTCAAATAAATTGATGCTGTTGTATTACATGTGACATAGGTAGTGGAGAAAGGCCTTGGAAAAGCTCAGATGCTAGACTGGTGCTAGAAGATGGTTCAATTTGGAGAGCGAAATCATTTGGTGCTTCGGGGACACAAGTTGGCGAAGTTGTTTTTAATACATCACTGACAGGGTCAGGAAACTATGAATCTTGGGATGTCTTTTTTTGTTATGGCTTTGCTTGAAGCTAAATTGGGGTTGTCTTTGTTATGTGATCGATTCTCAGGTATCAGGAAATTTTGACAGATCCTAGTTATGCTGGCCAGTTTGTGCTGATGACAAATCCTCATATTGGGAATACTGGCGTTAACTTTGGTTGGTTGTTTCTTTTAATAATTTGAGTGATTCCTGAATTGTTGTGTTTGGAATCTTTTTGAAAACTGTCTTTTCCTTCGCTGTTGCCAGATGATGAGGAATCGGTGCAGTGTTTCCTTGCTGGTCTTGTAATTAGAAGCTTGAGCATCAGGTTCTGTTCTTGTGCTTTGAAATGTTTCATGATTGACTGAGGTTTACTTACTAACTCTCTCTTTCTCTATGCAATGTTTGTTTATTCAGTACCTCTAACTGGAGATGTGCGAAGGCTCTGGGTGATTACTTAGCTGAAAGGAATATCATGGGAATCTGTGAGTATTTTTTTTGTGAAAAAAGATGTTCTGCAAAGAATGTTGTTCTCTGCAATCTGCATAACTTAAGTCATGGTTTCTGATTGTGATATTGCTTTGTGATGCAACAGATGATGTTGATACTCGTGCAATCACACGCAGATTGCGGCAAGATGGCAGTCTTATTGGTGTCTTGAGCACGGACAATACCAAAACAGATGAGCAATTGCTTCAGATGTCTAAGTCATGGGACATTGTTGGTAAGTATGTGAGTTTGAGTTATGTACATGTTTCTAAAATTGGAATTATATGGATGCTATTTCATTTTCCAGGTGTTGATCTTATAAGTGGAGTATCATGCAAAAGTCCTCATGAATGGGCTGATAAAACAAAGCAACAATGGGAGTTTAGTTCGGGTAAAGTGCCCGGAGAGACTTTCCATGTACGTAATGCACAGTATGCTATTAGTACTCACTTTTGTGGACTATTGGGTAATTTATATTGAATTCTGACGAATGAAAATGCAGGTAGTTGCTTATGATTTTGGAATCAAGCATAATATTCTTAGACGCCTAGCATCTTATGGCTGCAAAATCACTGTTGTGCCATCTACATGGCCAGCATCAGAAACTTTGAAGATGAAGCCAGATGGGGTTCTTTTCAGCAATGGCCCTGGAGATCCTTCTGCTGTTCCCTACGCTGTTGAAACAGTGAAGAATATAATTGGAAAGGTGCCTGTTTTTGGAATTTGCATGGGCCATCAATTGCTAGGCCAGGCTTTAGGAGGTAAAACATTCAAGATGAAATTTGGTCACCATGGAGGAAATCATCCTGTTCGTAACCTTCAAACTGGCCATGTTGAAATTAGTGCTCAGGTATGTGAACTAAAGGATGGTTATCTGTTTCTTCCTATTTCTTTTTGATTTTCACCATAATTATACCTAAAATTCCATTGGAGAGTATGCTCAGTGCTGAGGGAGACCAACTGAATTTGTTTTGGACCTATGTTTTTTGCCTCAAAGTCATGGTCACTTGACATTTTTTCTTGGTTTTATCAAGAAAAGTGTTTGCATGTTGAGTATTTTGTTGTTTTATTCATGGTCTTGTGTCATCATAAATTGGTATATAAAATTGGCAGAACCACAACTATGCTGTTGACCCTGCCACACTGCCGGAAGGAGTCAAGGTTACTCATATCAATCTCAATGATGGAAGTTGTGCTGGTCTTGCTTTCCCAGCACAACAACTTATGTCTCTTCAATACCACCCTGAAGCATCTCCTGGTCCTCATGATTCTGACTACGGTGAGACACTTACAACTTTCTGTTTATTAAAAATACAGAAAAAAAAAGGCTTGTATGATCATCAATATACCCACATTTTTCATTTCTTGAGAAATGTTAGGTTCAAGAGCTGAATTGTGAGCTATCTAGGATGTATCTTTTGCAATAAGCCCACATTTTTCATTTCTTGATACAAATTTTAAATTGGTATTTGTTGAATAAATAAATAGCTTAAGTGGTTGTTGGTAATGCAGCTTTTAAGGAGTTCATAGAGCTAATGAAGCAAGGGAAAAACAGAACAAAGGAAAGTGTACCCCAATTATCTGCGCTGCATTAGCGGCTGAAGCTTGCTGCTCTCCTCCGGGCAGAAAGAATAAAAGCATCTGCTACTAAGTTATGAGTGTCTATGATTTTGTAGATGAGATTGTTAAGGTTTTCTAGGGATGAATTAAGATTTTCTCTTCATTTTCTGTGCTAGTGTGACCATGATCATGATTGTCATAAACCTCAACAAGGCTTAATGTTCTATTACTCTCTGTCAGCATCAAACTTTGGTTGCTGGCTTTACTAATGTTAAGATTAATAATTGTTTCCATTTCCAAAATAATGAGATTAAACTAATCTAAACAGGCATTACACCAAAAGATTGGCTCTTGTCTCCAACTCATGAATAAAAACTGAGAAATTTTTCCCTCAAATCATGGCAAATTGTGCACACTTTGAATATATAGTGGCGTTTGGACTTTGGACTGATTAATGTTTTACATTACCTTAAGTTATTTTACTTATTTAACATCAAATAAAAAACCTCATTAAAAAGGTTATAACATTACAAAAAAAGAAAACTAAAATTACTGAACTGAAAAATATTGTTAAAATGTTATAAGAATGAAAATAGATACGTGCACTATAATTAGGCATACATGACAAAAAGGACCACTTTGCAGTCCAAAACTACACCACATCTTTTTTTTGACACTCTTTATAAGTGAGCTTATAACCTACTTTGACTACATGGTCATTAAAATTAGTGTATGCAGTTCTTTAGAAAATCTTTTAGTGTTCGTAAGTTTATATTTTAATTTGTTAGAAGAAATTTTAATTTATAAATAAATTTATTTTTATTATTATTCTCGGTGTTTATGAAAATATTTGCTTATGAAAATATTTGTTCGGATACAAATATTACGTCAACCTAATATTAGCTAAAATATTTCATAGCTTATAAAATATATGTCAACGTAATAGTTCAAATTACACCGATATAAATTTTAACAAATATTACGTCATTTATCATTATCACATATATTATGGGCTTAAGTATATTTTTATACTAAACTTCAAATATTATTTTAGCTATGGTAAAATGAAGTTTTGATTTCGGTTTGTTTTTCATTTTGTAAAATTTCACATCATTGTTTTTAATCTTAACAAAGTGTCTGACTTTTGGTTTCAATCTCTGTTAAATAATTTATTTTTGTAAAATTAAAAACCCCTTAACTTTGGTTCCCAACATCAATTTAAGAATATATAAATTTTAAGAGTTTTTTTTTTTCTAGGGCTTTAACACTAGATCATATTAAAGTTAGAAAGAACCAAAATTAAAACACACCAAAAAAAAATATGAAATTTATTCATAGCAGAAATTTGTTGGAAACAAGAAAAGAAATTTGTAGCTAAATCAATATCATATACAGATTATCTATGACAAATATTTTGTAAATAATCTGAGTGTAGTTTTTGGATGAATAATGTGTCCTAAGAAATAGAAACTATGGATATTATATATACTTAGATAATTTCTCACAATCTAACATTTTTAAAAATATACTCACAGCCTCTCATCCGTAAATAATATTCACACACATAATTCGTGGCCAATTAACTACGAGTTGATATTGTAGGTACAAAAATTTCTATTATCACAAATCCTTAGGTTTTGGAATTGTCACAATTATCCACGGATACATCGATGAATAATAATATTACCCATATATACAAATTCATAGGTACATCTTCACACAAATTTCGTAGATAAATTTTATAGGCATCTATGTTATTATTATTTTTATTCCTTTACACTTTTTCATATTTTTTTTTTCTATCAATATTGATATTACGTACGGATATTTCAGTTGACATGATAAATTTACATACGAGCCTCGTTTTATGGGTAATTATTCATAAATTTTTTTTTTCTTAGTAGTGACATTTCTATTTTTGTTAGACTAAAAACATATTCAAGCTTAAATTATATATACAAAATTTTACAAGTGTTGTTGACAAGAATCCTAGGTGCAGAAGAAAAATAGAAGATTACCACCATACGATATCAATTTAGAAGATTACCTCTAAATTAACTAACAGATTGCAAAAGAAAAATAAAGAAAATCAAGGAGAGACTGACTTGTAGATAGAAACTGTTAAGAAGGTTACTAGCACAACTGTGTGATTTTGGAAGAGTGTAGATTTAAACATGTTTTTTCTTTTTTTCTTTTTTTTTTTTTAATTTTTTGTTGGCCTCTATATCAAGTGGCAAGAATGACTATATCTGCCTCTAGGAATTTAGCTTCTCCATCAATTCGTATGTCCATTGCAGAAACTACAAGTTTGTGATTTCGTTATAAGGATGGATCAGTTTTCAATACAAATAGACCATAATTAGAAGGCAAAAAATCTAAAAAGAGAATTCAAAAACTTAACCACAGGAAGGTATACCTCTTTCAATTGACTTACTATTATCCACTTGATTAATTAGAACCAACTTAAAAAATATGTTTCTGCTCCATCCATGGGTGGTAAAGAATTATAAACCATTTTGATTACACTGAAAAATGGTTCACATCCCTCCTCAGTATAGTCACAAGGATCCTCCTGTGACCATCATAGAAATTGTCTAAATCAAGGAGCATGAATATCTTTCTCTCATCGTAGCAATGGATAAAGTAGAGTATCTAAGGCTCAGTTTTTCTCTCCTTCAGTAGTAGCCAGTTCTCCCTTAGTCTCTTCATCTTGATATTATTTGCAGCCACAATGTCCTTAAGTGTCTTCAATTTCTTTACTCTTTCCCTGTAATCTTTCAAACCCTTTGCTGATTCAACATATGCCAAGTCAAATCTTGAGGACTTGACAAGTTCCTTCCACAAACCATGAAGATGCTTTATGTCCTCTTCACTCACATCCTTCATTGTTTTGGTATTGAGAAAATACAAAACTTGGCCCAATGATTTAAAGGGCCACTGTCTAAACCTGCAAGTTCTCTCCTTTTGGCATTGTATAAGATTAGGATGCCATATGCAAACCAGTTCCAGCAGGGGAATGAAAGCTTCTTCTTTGCTCTTAAAATCTCCAAACCTATGGTTGTCTTAGTTTTAAACTATTTCCCCTTCTGCTACACTACATGCTCTTAAACTCTCCAAAACTTGTTCTTAATGTAAATTGAAGGTCCATTTTACCTGTTTTGGAAACTGTTGTTCCTTAGATCTTCAGATCAAATGGAAAAACTATTCTCAATGATGCAATGATGACTTTATGAGATAAAGAAGTTGATGGAAATAAACTAATAATGATATTTACATCTTTAAATTATTGTAGTTGCTTGTTAAAGATCTTATATCACATGAACCATAGCGTATATCTATATCCATACATAAATAGATTATGAAGATGAAATTTTAAAGTGAAGTCTCTCAACAGAAATGCTGTAAGGTCTGTTGTTCAAAAATTTTAAAGTTCAAAACTTCATACGAACATTGTTCCTTTTCCTATCTAATAAAGTGTTCACAAATCTTGTCTTTCATTGAAAAGCGTTACTTTTTTGAACAAGTGAATAAAATCTGATGGTCTTTTAGTTTATTATATTTATTCATTAAGTCCTTAGTTACGTTTTTTTTTCAAACAATACTCTTGTCTAGTCAGGTTTCACTTACTTCAAATTTTAGTTAAAAGTGATTGAGTTTCAAATAATATTTAAATTTTTAGCTACAAATAACTGAGTTACTATTCAAAAGTGGTCTCATGTTCAAATAATATTTGAATTATTTTAGCTAAGAATCACTGAGTATTTAAATAATATTTGGATTATTTTAATCAGAAGTAACTCAAATAAATAATACTCAGTTGTATGTTAATAACATTAGTATGCTTTGATAAAACTTGATTAAGTTGATAAAAGATTGGACGTAATCTATATTAACTAACATACAAATATAAATTTTCTTAAAATAAATCTTTCTTATCTTTAATCTCTTTTATATTACATGTTATAAAACTTGAACTAACTAAGAAAGAAGAGTTTCTTACATTAAGTTTTTTAGAAAAAGGTTTTGAAATCTTGTTTGTGAGTTCAAAGTAGTATATGATCATAAGCAACTAAACTTAGTATTACAAAAACTTCCCAAAATTTTTCAATACACAATTTAACATCTAGTTAAATTAGACCTAACTCATTTATAAAGTTTTTGAAAATATGAGTTAGATATTGAATAGAAAGTTATATATGAGATACATTCACAAATCTATTACTTTTTATATTTGGAGTTGAGTGTGATATAATAATATTTTATATATTACTTAAGATTCATTAGCATTGAATTTCCAATATTTTTTTAAAAATAAACCTGACAAGTAATAGAGATCAAAATCAATAATAATTTTCATGTTATCGATAATTAATGACAATATTACCGGTTTGGATTTTTCATGTCTATTTATGCGTTGTATTTTGTTCTTCATTTAATTTCTTAATCTATTTACCCTTTTCTTTGTAATATAAATAGGAACCTTTTCTATAGGAACCTTTTCTAAGTGCTACTGCATAGATGATAGGTAGGTATCAGTCATCTCATTCACATTACATACGATTCCCTAGTATTTTTTTTTAATTAATTATAGTTTTAGACATCTACCTATATATGCTATATGTCGTTATGATGATTTTCACATGTAAAAAGTGCAAAAGGAAGACAAAAGGTTATGTGCTATGAAGTTTTATTCCAATATACTGTATTCATTTATACAAGGCTCAATCATAACTTAGATCCTGCCTCCATTACTTCACCCTATCTCGTCTAGGTAGGCTCAAAAGATGATGATTCATATTTCATTTTACCCTCAAAAGTTGAAGTCATTAATATGTTACTGCTTTAAAAGAAATGATTAATTAGCCTTCTTCCCGGTATTAACCGAGGAAGCTTGGTATCTTAGTGATAAAATAAGAGAAATTAACCACGGCCGTGAATTAGTGGTGAATCTAATTTGGTTTTATCTCAAGAATTAGTTAAAGCCTCCCTTTTACCTAAAAATATGTAGTTAAACAATATATAAATGAGAAAAATGTTTTATCTAATGTTTGAATAACAACTTTTAAAATTAAAAAAATTAAATTTCAATTATTTTCAATCAAGTTTAGATGAAATAATTTAATTAAATTTTACTTTTTTTATAAATTTTTCAATCACCGCCAAATACAAAAAAATATTTTAATATTAGATAATATTTAATAATTTAAAAATATTTACTATTTTTGGACTAAGGTCTATTAAGATATTTTTAATCGATAGCAAAAAAAATTTCTTGGTTGAAAAGAGAAGATATTACTATTTTTTAGCTAATATTAATCACAATTATTACGATTGATTGATAAGTTACAAGCATTCATTCAATAACATCAGTTAATATTGTTTTTTTGAACTTTTCAAACTAATGTATATATAACACAAAACTTTTTCAATTATCATTGTGTAATGTAGTTAAAGTTAAAGGAAAGTTTTCTCAATTGACATTTTAAAAAGCATATTTACCAAATTATTATGTAAAATAATTTTGGTGATGTCAATTAAAAAAAAATCATTATAGACATCAAGCAACAAAATATTTTTTGATAGATCTTAACATAGTGAGACTTACATTTGTCAAACTAAACCTCAACAAATAGCCTTATTTGACACAAAAAAAATTAAATATATCAATAATGATGGAAAAAACATGACTGATGTTAATTACGTTGGAAAAAAATAAACTTGTCGGTCGAAAATTAACTTTTGACTAATAATAATAATAAATAATCTTAAATAACATAAAAAAGTTGTATTTGACATTAATAAAAAACCAACAACGATTTTAATCAACAAGAAAACATAGTTGAGAAATAACATTAGCCTACATCGATCAATAAATATTCTTGATATACTATTAATAGAAAGAATTGTTGAATAACACAAGATACAAAATTGTTTAAGTTGATGACACTTAGATTGAGACTGAGTCAAAACTAAACAATTGAAGTGAAGTCAATGATGTCTAGACCAATCTAATAATACATTCGTCAACTGAGTTGATGATGTTCTAATTGAAATTTTGATCAGGATTGAGATGGTTATGTCTAATCAACACTAATTCAATAAAGTCCCCATCAACGTTGAACTCATAATGTCAAGATCAAGAGAAAAAAAATGTGAAGAAAAAAGATGTAAATGTGAGATGAAAAATAATGGAAAATTTCAAACTTTTAGGGTGAAATTGAATTTTTTTATAATTTTAAATAACCAAACTAGTCTCAATAAACTTTTTAAAATTTCAATTTCTTTAAAAATTCTCTATTCAAACAATATATTTTGCTATAAAACATTTCAAATTCTTTATTTAAATGAATTACCTTTCAAAATTTTCTCATCCAAACATGTTGTAAAGGTGAAGTATAATATAACATTTTTCTTATCAAAACTACTTTAAATATATTTATGAATGTTTTGAGTCAAGAGTAATACAATATTTTGTTATGTAAATTACTTGTAATCCACTTACAAGATACCTTGTTTCTGCTCCTTGATTGTAGAACTTAATATGCACGAATTTTATTTATTTATATTGCTATCTAGGAAGTTTTTGATGGTTTGGTTTCCCTCTCTGAATTGTTTTTATCCTCACAAATTGCTTTAACGATAATGCTATGCATGAGGTATCGGCGTCCTATAGGCACACAGATTTACCATATGATGTTGCAAACATAGTATATATCCTTAATGCGTTGAGCTTTATAGCAAATCAAGTTTCAACCGTTGGGGATAGTGTGGTTAGTCAGTGTTAGCAATGAAACGAAACACTCTTTGTCAGCTACTACTATATGCTACAACCTCTCACTTTTAGTACACTTCTTTCATTTGTTACTTCATTAGTGCTTTCACCCTCAGCTTCCATTCATTATATGCTCCATTGACTGTATAAAGTACACCACTTTCAATCTTCTTTCTTTTTTCTATATTTTTTTTCTTGGTGTCTAGCTTCCAATCAACACCAGAATATGGAATATGGAGACATATTATTCATATGGGACACAACCAATACCACCTAATCATATTTTTCTAAACCATCATAAATCTTACAAACTTACACCCTTATTAATTCAAATTTACATAATTTAATTAGTAGCTTTTGCAACTTTTTTGACAGTTATTTATATATTTTTTAAATAATTTTAACAAATAAGAGTGTGTTTGAAACCATATATTTTTAATGCTTATTATCTTGTGATATTATATTCCTATTAAGCTGTATGGTATTCAAATTTTGAAATATTTATCCCACAACTTTGTGGTCCTGCATGAACTTGATTACAAGAAATCAATTATCTTAATATTACTTATTTCACTGGATCATGTTTCTGATGTCGGAACACAACTAGGTTCACATTAGCTTTAAACTTAAATTAAATAATGACACTCGAGGCTTTGGTCAAACAAAACAAATAAAAAATGGTATCTTTTTGCAGGCACAAGTAAAACACTACTTAATTGTGAGAAATGACTCAACTGGCGAAGTGAATTTTAAATAGATTTATCTGACCCTATTCTAATTTAATTAAAGAAAATGAGATATGATCTTGTTTTGAAGAAGACATTAATTTTATTATACAAAAATATAACTTGATTGGTTGTAAAATTCAGTAGTTAATAAAACTGTGTCTTTTCAACATAATGGTATGTTATGCAATAGCAGATACAAATACATGTGGTTAGAATTACATATAGTATAAGGAAGGTAGCCTTTCTAATAATACATGTGGTTAGAATTACTCAGGGTATGTGGTTAGAATTACTCAGGGTAGTGTAGTGGCACATCATACAGCCATAAAGTAACTTACAGGTCTTTGCATTAACTTGTTATTTAGATAATTATTTTTATTTTCTAATAAAATCTAGAGAAAGTACTATTTATTTGATCATAAAAACAATCGTACACTTAATTTCCTTAAAAGGCATAGAATATGGTGCTTGCCTCCTCAGCGTCTTAATTGAGCTTCTTCAATTATTAAGCAGATCAAATTTTCTTGCCAATCAACTTAAAATCCAATAAAAATCAATACAGTTCCACATCAACTTAAAATTAACGGATTTATCTTCTAAATTGATATATTTTACCAAAGATCAGCGACTAATTGGTTAAACAAGTTTTACTGCAGAGACTACTACAGTACTTTAAGAATGAAATTACAGGGTTTGTTGAAAAAGAAAACGATGTGGGCTCCTCCCGGGTTTGGTATTAAGGTACTGAGTTCAGATTATTATTGGAAAGAATGTAATTAGAATTTGAACTAGTTTTGTACATTTAAGTGGGGAGGGGAGGGTAAAACTGAAAGAGGTGAAAGGAGATAAATTATATACATTGATGATTAAGCACTACATTAATTATGATTGAGTGGTGGTGGCTGGCTAGTCTTAACCAATTATGGCTGACCAGGGTCCATTCCACTGCAACTGTTATGTCACTAACCAATAATAACTAAAGAGTAGTAGTATAGTGAATCAGCTAAGTGCCCTATAGTTACGCACCAAACCTTCTGGTTCCAGTGGCGTCATGGTCACAATGGTTTCTGGCACCTGCAACACAGGTTGCTGAGAGGAGCTAGCTTGCTGAGTGCACCCAACAATCTTCTGGCAAGTCTCAATCAGGCACTGTCTGCATTTGGGGCATGAAGAGTGCGAACCTAGCCATATGTCAATGCAGCGTACGTGGAAGCCGTGGTTGCACTTTGGCAAAATGCGCACTTTGTCACCACTTGTGAACTCTGACAAACATATAACACACTCTGAGTCCAAACTTGGCAGGTTCAGCTCAGCCGAGTAGCTCACTGTGGGGAAAGTCTTGAGGGCTTTCTTCTTCACTCCTGTGTTGGCAGCTCTTGCTGGAGGGGTGTTGGTTGCCACTGAGTCACTCACCACGAAATTGGAACACCTTAATGCACACCTGATGATGGAGTTCAAACCTAAGGAGCAGATGAGTGCACATAGTAGGACTGAGAGTACCATCACAACATTTGCATCGAAGTTTCCATCTCCAAGATATGTTTCTGTGGCGTCGTGGCTGCTTGCTGGGGGCTTGGCTGATTGGTTGAGGGGGGAGTGAAGGAGCAACCTTCTTGAGTGGAAGTTCTGAAGGTCATGGTGGAGTGGTGAAGTGAAGGAAGTAGCAGCAGAATAATACATTTTAGTTGGAGGTTGAAAGTTTAGAGCTTCTTCTTGGGGTTGGTTGGCTAAGGGAATTATATATAGGGAAGTTCATTCACATGGTTAGATTTTGGTGCCTACTTTTGATTGGAATGTGAAAGTATTGTTTTTTGGGACAATGGTTGGCTTGGTAAATTAGAATATTCCCAAGGGTTGTGGTCAGGTTGAAGGGTTTTTATCTTTGTCTTTAATTAGTAGTTGCCTCTTGTGGATAGATAGATGTCTTAGCACAAGGATCCTCCACTCACTTGCAAACCTTTTGTCATTGGCTTTCCCAATCAAGATGGTCCCATGCAATTTCAATCCCACCTTGCACGCAGCAGGATTTGCCACGTGGCGGTTTAGTTTCATGTTTTACATACGAGGAAGGAGGGTTTTCTTAAATTTAGCTCACTAACTAAGGATAATTTACCTTTATTAAACTCGAGCACGGATGTGTCTTTGTTTTTTTATTTGAAAAACAATCCCACAATGAGGCTTTTTCATGTTTTCATATACTGTATAATGCTGTTCCCCATGGACCCACCAGCACATGAAGGAATTGGGAAGCTTCCTGATGGAGATGAGTTCAAAATTGAAAAAAAAAAAATATATGCTTTTGATTCCAAGGCTCATTTATGTCCCATCTTTTGGGTCCCAACTAAAAGGATGAGCTTCAATGTTCATTTTATGTCCCATCTTTTGGGCCCCAAAATAAAAAGGGATTAGTCAATTGCTTTTATTTTATCCGTACTTGCCCATAGGAAAGAGTTCAGGTGAAGGATCATCTTTTCTTTCCACCTTGCTTTTTGATTCTGCCTCAATGTAACAACCCAGAGGTACTGGTGCAATTCCACCACAAACTGGAGGTTCTAAACTTGAACATAACAAGGACAAGATTAAGAAAGGGAAGGATGTAGAAAAGGAAATTCAAATACAAGTTTTAGTCCAACCTGTGGGTGCATCATTTGTTGTATTTTGCAATCTCACATTGAGAATTGTGTATGCTTGGGACTTGTGGTAGTGATCTATCTCCATCTATCAGAATCAGATCATAAGACGTTTATATCCGAAATGGTCCCGTGTGTTTTTGCGTTGTCACAAGAAATTTGTTTTACAATCTTTACATGGTGTGCTAGTGGTTAGATATCGCAACAAGTAGTGATTTGTGATAAAAGCAACATCGATAACGATATGAATTGACGAATTGATTGGGCAAATGTATAAGCCAAAATTGATCTCGATCTGATTTAGTTTGTCTCTGACTAAACTTTTTGGCTTAAAACCCACGTATTAAAGGCGGAAAGTAATTGCATTAAGGGATGGGGTATTATAAAAGTGGTGAACAAAGGTATGCGGAGACAAGTCAAGGGGCATGCTACTTTCTTCTACCCTTTTTCTTATTTTATCTTTTCGTTACCTTTGCTTGCTCCGGATAAAATATGACTCCACATTCTCTAGTCGTTAATGGTACGGAAGTTAGTCCCATGATAAAACTCATTAATTATTGACATATAAAACTCCTTAATACATGATTAAATAAATCTTTAAGGTCAGAACTGGTTATTTCTTACGTTCAAAAATAAAATAATAATAAAAAATTAAAATTGAGGTATACAAATTTTTTCATATTTTTTTAGTAATCACTCTAATAGGTTATTTAGTAGTCTTAGAAGCAAGATTCTTTCATATTTTCTAAAAGTCTGAATACACTCTTCCAATTTATATGGATCACTAAGGGACTCATGTTTCATCTCATCGTCCTAATACCTAGAAACTAACTTATATTCCCCTTCAAAAGAAAAAAGAATATGAGTAACTTACACCTTCTAGCATCCGACTGAGCTAAACCAGTAGCAGTTAAATATAAACCACAAGGTCTAAAACGAATCCCTACGCTTTCAAACCAACAATAGCTATAAAAGCATTTTTAGGTCATCTACTAGGCCAGTGGGGTGATTGGAGCATATCAATATGAGCATCAGAGTTTGAGTTAGAAGCCTCATCCTCCAACATGTTCGCCCACCTCTTAGAAACTAAACTCTACATACACAATATAAAAGAAATCTCTTCAAAACAACAAGTTTAGAACTATTATTATTTGTCTCTGGAACAGTCCCCAAGCACGATCTTAACATGGGATAAGATCTCCTTTGAGGCAAGGAGAGGATAATTACAACAGAGGGATGTCACAAACACTATTCAAATCAACAATTAACTTTAAGCCTACCTTAACTTTACAAAACCGGCTTATAAGGTGAGGTTTGTACCCAATTACAAACTATTGAAAGACTTCATCTCTAGTCGATGTCGGATGTCTAACACACTCCCCTCACGACGAGACTCCTCAACTCAAGCGTAAAATTTTTATATGTAAGGATGGTCCGATAGCAGCCTGATAGTGAATGGCCCGATAGGCCTAACAACTTTGCTAGAATAGACTCTAATATCATATCTAAGTAGACTTTGAAGCCTAACTCAATCTTATATAATGTGAGGTTTGCACTCACTTATAAACTATTAAAAGACTTCATATCTAGTCGATGTTAAATCTCTAATATACAAAAGAAGTTTTTCAAATTTACTTCATACTTTAATCATTATTAAGATAATCTAAATTTGTGTTTGGATGCAAACGCGGAAAGCTATCGCAGATGGAAAGAAAAAGAAAGTGTCGATATCGAGGAAATATAAAATTCAATTAAAACTAGTACACGAAAAAAAATTTAGAAGCAGTTCTTTCTTCACATATATAAGAAAATTTGCGAAGAAAGTTTTTTAAATATAATAAAATATTTATAATAAATACATAAATCATATTTTATTATAATTACGTATATAATTATTATATTAAATATATTATATATTTTTTATATAATTACTTTTTTGTTATAAATTTATTAATATTTATATTTATATTATAATAAATAAACATTAATTATAATATAACTTAATAATAATAAATTATTAAAATAATAATAATTTAATATAATTATAATAATAAAATAAGATGTTAATAAATTAAAAATAAAATACTAACAATTTAATATTAAAAATAAAGAAACAAATTACAATGATAAAAAAATAATTAAAGTAATAATTATACAATTAATAATAATAATAATAATATAATTATAAAATAATAATATTGATAGTAATATTAATAATAATAATTTAATCATATCAATCACATTATTCACAAATTTTTATAAACTTTCTCTTCAAGTCTTATCTCTTTTCCTTAATCCAAACATCTAAACTTTTTACACACTTTCATCTCAAATCTACTCAAATTCATTTCCTCGAATCCATATTTTCAATCAAAGCATACAAAATTAGGAATCCTACAAATTATATATGTGATCTCGCGGAAACAAAAATAAAATGCTTCGTGCCAAGGAAGAAGACACCTCTCAAAACAACTTCTGATTCTTATGTTAGTTTTCTTTAATTTTGTTATTTTATTGTTTGTCATATTACTGTTATGATTAGGTTATTATTTTATTTATTTTTTATAAGTTTTGGTCTAATATTTTATTATTTTGTTTTTTAATAAATTTTTATATGATAGCTCGATGCTTAACCTGATTTAAGTTCAACAATTTGGAGCAATATGTGCTTTAGTAAACATACTTTTCCACATATTCAATTAATTAACATTACCCTAGTAAATATTTTTACTCATACTTGTGAGTTTTATACTAGATAAGCAGAAAAGTTGAATAGTGTGAGGGACTGCATTTTGGCTCTTGCTGTGGTCGAAGTACCACTTACCTGGATGAATATCTTAGTGTGTTGGATCTCACTGGGATCATGGTTCTTGTGGACCCTCTCAAGAAAGAATAAGATAAGGGCAAGAGAAGAGATGTCACTTCATCACCAAAAACAGTACCCATTTACAAGTATGACATGAGCAAGGATTGAGGAGTGATTAAATTGTTGATTTTCTCGCATCAAAATAATAAATAAATGTGACACACGTGCTTTGTCATCAATGAGGATTAAGATTAGGATCAGGGTGTGAGGTAATCATTTTAAATTATAATAATATGTATTTTTTAAATTCTTTTGTTCATTTTTATTTGGTATATATATATATATTAAATTATTATTCTTGTTACTTGTTAACGACATGTTAAACACTAACTAAGTTTATTTTTCTAAGAAATAAATAATTATAAGGATGTAAATCAATAAAAATTGAAAGACAAAAACAAAGTTTATCAGTTTTATATATATATTATAAAATATTAGAGCTTAATAGAGATAGATGTGTGAGAGAGACTAAAATATTCTTTTTTAGATCCCTTATTTTTTTAGTCAAATTTGTTTTTGTCTTTTATTTTGGTTTTTTTGAAGTTTTTTATTTGATCCTTTATATTTACAATAATGAAAATCAATTTTATCCTTTCATTGGTTTGAACTAATTTTGTTTACATGTTGAGCTAGTTATTCCATCACCCCTTTACAAAATACTTATTCCATCACCCCTTTACAAAATAGTGTATTGAGATGTTTTCTCAATCTTTTTTTATACTATAATGTAACTTATTTTTCCTCTTCGCAATAATAAAAGTTTTATAGTTTTTTTTTTTTTTA
>Ga0099825_1005198_pt1 | contig 16786 bp, 14 predicted proteins | sample SiratroredBW_FD_76838 | JGI IMG/M metagenome (GOLD analysis project Ga0099825, IMG submission 76838) | Root nodule microbial communities of legume samples collected from California, USA - Siratro red BW | ecosystem: Host-associated > Plants > Roots > Nodule | place: USA: California | collected...
ATATTAATAATTAGTATAAAAAAAAAAAAAATAAAAAAATTATATATATATATATATATATATATATATATATATATATATAAATATATATATATATATATATATACTTGGAAAAAAGAAAGTAAAAAAATGAAGCCCGAGTTACAGTACAATTAGTATGAAGCTGAGGGAGACAGCAAGTCAAAACCAATGGATTGGGCAATGATTTATCCACCTAAACTATATGGTTTGTGATTATAAATTTGAAAATTCATCAACATCTTTTTTTTTTTCATATATTATGATTAATAAAAGCAATTGAGATGAGTCGTGGGATAATGTTCTACTTCATCTAAAATTAGAAATAAAAAATATCCACAACTTAGAATTTAAGAAATCGCCTCAGGTGAGAAGAAACAAACTCTTTTAATAATCAAGAGGGTTCAAAGATGACTGTTAGTTCATTATATAAAATATTTTACTTGTTTTTAAAGCAACTTCATTCTAAAATATATATGTATAATTAATTAGTTGATTATATAATTGCTAGAAGGTTTCAGTAGCAAAATAGTTGATACTAATAAAATTACTTACATACCAAATAATCAAAGTAATTCAGCCAAAACACTAAACTAAGTATTATCTTTATTGATAATCAATCTCACTCCATACAATCCAGAGCAACGAAATCAACAAGGAAGAAAGTCATACTCACAATCTCATGTCAAGCTTGATTGGTGCAAACTACATTCTAATACAAATTAAAGTTAGAGTTTAAATATTTATGTGAAACAATCTGTTAATGTGAGCAACTTGATATTGAAGAATGTAATTAGAAAATAGAAATTCAAAGTTAAGTTTTGTAGTAAGCGACGCTTCATAGGAAAATCGAATTTGAAAATAATTTACAGGGAGTGAAAAACAACTTAAGAAAATAGGAAAAAGACTTGCGAAAAGAAAAAATATTACATGAAATGAAAATGACTTACATGAACATAAAAACAATTTCAAAAAGAACTTGAACTAACCAGGATGCACAAAAATAAAACAAATTGAAATTTCTGAGAATGTCTAAATTATTTTCGGTCATTTTGTTATTGTTTCTTATCAATACAACTCAAAAATGTTTCAGTCAAAATTTTTTTGATACGAAAACTTGTCAAACTTGCAAACTAACCTAAAATGACTTGGTTTTGCCTTTAAAACTTCCGAACATCTTTTTTTGGATCGATTTGTGGTAGTTTGACATTAAGAAGGGTCAAGAAAACTTCAAGTCACGATTTCATGACTCTTTCAAGTACAGAAATCACTAAAGCTGACAAAGTTAAAAACCTAGTAAAGATGACTTGCTTTTGCACCTGAAACATACCCACATTCCTTTCGATCCATTTTTTTTTATTGTTTTCCATCACTACAACTCAAACGTTCCGGTCAAAATTTCATGACTTTTTGCAAGAAAACCTACTGAAGTTGAAAACCAACCTAAGATGACTAGATTTTGCACCCAAACCTTCCCCACATCATTTTCGGTCATTATGTTGTTGTTTCCCATCAATACGGCTTAAAAATGTTTTGGTCAAAATTTCATGACTTTTGGCATGAAAACTAGCCAAACTTGCAAACTAATGCAAAATGACTTGGTTTTGCCTCCAAAACTTCTGAATATATTTTTTGGGTCAATTTGTAGTTGTTTGACATCAAAGAGGGCCAAGAAAACTTCAGTTCAAAATTTCATGTCTCTTTCAAGCGCGGAAACCACCAAATCTGACAAAGTTGAAAACCAAGCAAGAAGACTAGGTTTTGCACCCAAAACATAACCACTTTCTTTTCGGTTCATTTCTTATCGTCTCTCATCAATACAACTAAAAAACATTATTGTCAAAATTTCATGACTTTTGACACGAAAACTCATCAAACTTTCAAATCAAGCCAAATAACTTGGTTCTGCACCAAAACTTGAAAACATCATTTTTTTAGGTCGATTTGTTGTTTGACATAAAAGAGGGCCAAGAAAACTTCAAGTCAAAATTCCATGACACTTTCAGGCACGAAAATGATCAAAGCTGATAAAGTTGAAAACCAAGCAAAAATGACTTGGCTTGGCACTAGAAACATGCACTTTCTTTTCGGTCAATTTCTTATCGTTTTCCATCAATATAACTTGAAAACGTTCCGGTCAAAATTTCATGACTTTTGACACAAAAACCTGCTGAAGTTGAAAATCAACCCAAGATGATTAGGTTTTGTACCTAGACCTTCTCCCACATCATTTTCGGTCATTTTGTTGTTGTTTCCCATCATTATGGTTAAAAAATGTTTCGATCAAAATTTCATGACTTTTGACACGAAAACTTGCCAAACTTGCAAATCAATCCAAAATGACTTGGTCTTTCCCCCAAAACTTTCAAACATCCTTTTTTGGGTTGGTTTGTAGTTATTTGACATAAAAGAAAGCCAAAAAATCTTCAGGCCAAAATTTCATGACTCTTTCAGGCACGAAAACCACCAAAGCTGACCAAGTTAAAAACTAAGCCAAGATTACTTGGTTTTGCACTCGAAATATACCATAATTCTTTTCGATCTATTTATTATCGTTTCCCATCAGTATGACTCGAAAACCTTCAGGCCAAAATTTCACGACTTTTGACACAAAAACCTATCGAAGTGGAAAACCAACCCAAGATGAGTTAGTTTTACACCTAAACCTTCCCTACATTATTTTCGATTGTTTTATTGTTGTTTCCCATCCATATGACTCAAAAATGTTTGGTCAAAATGTCATGAATTTTGGTATGCAAACACTTCAAGCTTGCAAACCAACCCAAAATGACTTGGTTTGCCCCAAAACTTCTAAACATCATTTTTTGGGTCGATTTGTGATTGTTTGACATAAACGAGGGCCAAGAAAACTTCAGGTCAAACTTTCATGACTCTTTCACGCACGGAAACCACCAAAGCTAGCAAAATTGAAGAGTAAGCCAGAAGAATTGGTTTTGCACTCGAAACATACCTACATTCTTTTTGATCCATTTTCTTATTGTTTCCCCTTAGTATGACTCAAAAAATTTCCGTTCAAAATTTCATAAGTTTTGGTATGAAAAGCTTTGAAGTTGGAAACCTAACCAAGATTACTAGGTTTTGCCCCAAAACTTCTGAACATCATTTTTAAGTCGATTTGTGGTTGTCTGACATAAAAGAGGGCCAAGAAATCTTTAGGCCTAAATTTCATGACTCTTTCAAGCACGAAACCACCAAAGCTGGCAAAGTTGAAAACTAAGCCATAATTACTTATTTTTGCACCCGACACATACCAATATTCTTTTCGATTCATTCTTATAGTTTCCCGTCAGTATGGATAAAAAACGTGATGTTCAAAATTTCATGACTTTGGTACGAAAATCTGTCGAAGCTGGAAATCAACTCAAGATTACTAGGTTTCGAACCCAAACCTTCCCTACAACATTTTGGGTAATTTTATTGTTATCAATGTGACTAAAAAATATTCCCATTAAAATTTCATAACTTTTAGCACGAAAACTCGTCAAACTTGCAAATAAACCTAAAATGACTTGGTTTTGTCCCCAAAACTTTGGAACTTTTTTTTTTTGGGTCGATTTGTGGTTTTTTGACGTAAAAGAGGGCCAAGAAAGCTCCAGGTCAAATTTCATGACTCTTTCATACATGGAAACCACCAAAGCTGAACAAAGTTAAAAATCAAGCCTAGTTGAATTGTTTTTGCACTCGAAACATAACCAAATTCTTTTTAGTCCATTTCTTATTGTTTCCAATCAATACGATTCTAAAAAAAATTCTAGTCAACATTTCACGAGTTTTGGCATGAAAACGTGTTGAATTTGGAAACCAACCCAAGATTACTAAGTTTTGCACCCAAACCTTCCCCATATCATTTTCAGTCATTTTGTTGTTTCTTCGCATCAAAAGGCTTAAAAAATTTCTGGTCCAAAAGTCATGACTTTTAGCACGAAAACTTGTCAAACTTACAAAGCAAAACAAAATGACTTGGTTTTTCCCCCAAAATGTCCAAACATCATTTTTTTGGGTCGAAATATCGTTGTTTGACATGAAAGGGGACTAAGAAAACTTCAGGTCAAAATTTCATGACTCTTTCACATGTGAAAACCACCAAAGTTGGAAAAGTTGAAAACCAAGCCAATATGACTTGGTTTTGCACATGAGACATACCCACATTCTTTTCTATTCATTCCTATAATTTCCCATCACTATGGATCTAAAATGTCAAGGTCAAAATTTCATAACTTACGACACGAAAAGCCATTGAAGTTGGAAACCAACCCAAGATGACTACGTTTTGTACCTCAAACATTCCCCACAACATTTTTGGTCATTTTGTTGTTGTTTCCCATCAATGCAGCTAAAAAATGTTTTTGTCAAAATTTTATAACTTTTGACATGAAAACTCGCCAAACTTTTTTGCAAACCAATCCAAAATAACTTGGTTTTTCGAACATTATTTTTTGGGTCAATTTGAGGTAGTTTGACATAAAAGAGGGCCAAAAAAACTTCAGGTCAAAATTTTATGACTTTTTTAGGCACATAAACTACCAAAGATGGCGAAGTTGAAAACCAAGCCTAGATGACTTGGTTTTGCACTTGAATCATAACCAAATTACTTTCTATCCATTTGTTACTGTTTTCCATCGGTACGACTAAAAAATGTTTCGGTCAAAATTTCATGACATTTGGCACAAAAACATGCCGAAGTTGGAATCCAACCCAGGTTTTGCACCCAAACCATCCCCATATCCTTTTCCAGACATTTTGTTGTTGTTTCGCATCAATACAACTAAAAAATGTTCCAATCAAAACATCATGACTTTTGGTATGAAAACTTCTCAAACTTACAAACCAGCCCAAGATGACTTACTTTTGCCCCAAAATCATCTGAACATCCTTTTTGGGCTCTATTTATGGTTATTTCACACAAAAGAAGGCTAGAAAAACATCAAATCATAATTTCATAACTCTTTCAGACACAAAAACCACCAAAGCTGACAAAGTTGAAAACCAAGCTAAGATGACTTGGTTTTGCACTCAAAACATACCCCCATTCTTTTCAGTTCATTTCCCATCAGTACACATTCAAAAAGTCCCGTTCAAAAATTCATGGCTTTTGACACGAAAACCTGTCGAAGTTGGAAACCAACCTAAGATGACTAGGTTTTGCACCTGAACCCTTTTCACAACATTTTTGGTCATTTTGTTATTGTTTTCCATCAGTATGGCTAAAAAATGTTTGTGTATTTCATGACTTTTGGCGCGAAAACTCGCCAAACCTGCAAACCATCCCAAATTGACTTGTTTTTCCCAAAAACATTCGAACATCGTTTTTTTGGGTCAATTTGTGGTTGTTTAACATAAAAGAGGACCAAGAAAACTTCAGGTCAAAATTTCATGACTTTTTTAGGCATGGAAACCACCAAAGCTAGCGAAGCTAAATCCCAAGCCTAGATGACTTGGTTTTACACCCAAAACATACCCAAATTCTTCTTGGTCCATTTCTTATTCCCATAAGTATAGCTCAAAAAAGTTTTGGTCAAAATTTCAACAGTTTTAACACGAAAACCTGCCGAAGTTGGAATCCAACCCAGGATTACTAAGTTTTGCACCCAAACCTTCCCCGCATCAATTTTAGTCATTTCGTTGTTGATCCCATTAATATGACAGAAAAATATTTTGGTCAAAATGTCATGAATTTTGGCACAAAAACTCGCCAAACTAACCCAAGATGACTTGATTTTGTCCTCAAAACATCCGAACATCTTTTTTTAGGTCTATTTGTGGTTGTTATACATGAAAGAAGACCAAGAAAAGTTCAGGTCAAAATTTCATCACTCTTTGAAGCACGAAAACCACCAAAGATGGCAAAGTTGAAAATCAAGCCAAGATGACTTGGTTTTGTACCCAAAACATGTCCACATTCTTTTTGGTTCATTTCTTATCTTTTCCCATTTGTACGACTTAAAAAAGACCAAGTCAAAATTTCACAACTTTTGGCATGAAAACTTGCCGAAGTTGGAAACCAACCCAAGATGACTAGTTTTTGCACTCAAACCTTTCTCAAATCATTTTCTGTCTTTTTGTTATTGTTTCCCATCAATATGGATAAAAAATGTTTTAGTCAAAATTTCATGACTTTTGGCACAAAAACTCGCCAAACTTGCAAAAACTTGACATGAATTGGTTTTGCCTCCAAAATGTCTAAACATTCTTTTTTGTGTAGATTTATGGTTGTTTGACAAAAATGAACAAGAAAACTTCAGGTCAAAATTTCATGACTCTTTCAGACATGAAAATTGTCAAAACTAGCAAAGTCGAAAGCCAAGCCAAGATGACTTAGCTGTGCACTTGAAACATATCCACATGCTTTTCGGTTTATTTCTTATTGTTACCTGACTCAAAAATGTTTCGGTCAAAATTTCATGACTTTTGGCCCGAAAACTTGCTGAAGTTGGGAACCAACAAAAGATGAATAGGTTTTGCACCCAAACCTTTCCCACATCATTTTCGGCCATTTTGTAATACGACTAAAAAATGTTCCTGTAAAAAATTCATAACTTTTGGCACGAAAACTCACAAATCTTGCAAACGAACCCAAAATGACTTTGTTTTCCCTCCAAAAGTTCTAAACATTTTTTTTCACATTCTCTTCAGTCTATTTCTTATTGTTTCCTATCAGTACGACTCAAAAAGGTTTTGATCAAAATTTCATGACTTTTGACCCAAAAACCTGTTGAAGTTGGAAACCAGCACAAGATGAATATAGGTTTTGCACCCAAACCTTTCCCACATCATTTTCGGCCATTTTGTAGTACGACAGAAAAATAGTAAAAATTTCATAACTTTTGGCACAAAAACTCACAAAACTTGCAAACCAACCCAAAAGGACTTCGTTTTCCCTCCAAAACTTCCAAACATCATTTTTCTTTTGTCGATTTGTGGTTGTCTGACATAAAAGAGGGCCAATAAAACTTTATGTCAAAATTTTATGATTCTTTCGGACACAAAAACCACCAAAGTTGACAAAGTTGAAAATCGATCCAAACTGACTTTTAAGTGATACTAAAATATTTTTTTTTCATATTTAATTTTTTCTTTGATAATGCCAATATGTTTTTCTTATCATATAATGACATATTATGTCTATATAAGTAATAATAATATACAAATATGAAATTAAAAAAAAAATTATAGATTAAATGTAAAGAAAATATTTATTAAAGATCAAGTAAAAAACTTGGAAATTTGTTAGAATGAAAAATATATTCAATTCTTTAAATAGTTACATATTATAGATTCTTTTAAACATGTTTATAAAATGAAAATATTTGTTTCGTAAAACACTAATAAACGGGTTCTTACCCAAATTCTTACAAAACGTTTCTTGTTAAACGGTATAGACACTAACCAAACATCAAACCATCATTAAAGATTTCTATTAGAAGAAAGAAAAAAACCACCATGACGCATAAAAAGGAATGAACTACCTAGATTGTCACATAGTAGAAAAGTTACGCTCATTTTGTTCGTTTAGAAAACAGTGTTTCTAGAAGGTTCTGTTATTTGTGACAAATGAACAGGACATAAGAGGAAACTGTGACACAAAAATATAAAATAGGATATGTTGGATAAAGTGATAGATTGATATAGAAGGTAATGCAAGGAAGCATCGAGGGTTGCACATTTGTCTATTGTCACACGAAATTGCATCACCAGTTTGAGTGAAGGGCATGGCAACAACAGCTTCAAACAGTGACAGGAACAGCCTCAAATTTCTCCTACGAAGAAGTTGCACTGTTTTTCAAATTGAGCCTCGAAAACGATATTCATGTCCTCATTCCCGTATTATAAGGTGTTGGATAGTAGTAATTAATATTATTGATTGATGATGATGACAAAGGAAACTTGAGAAACTTAACAAGGAAGGTACGTAAGTAGGTGTGACAGGTTCGTGTGCATGATTTGTACGTTTATAATTAAATAATTGATCCGTTTAATTTATGTTTTTGTCGGTATGGACTTAAGGCTCGGCCAGTTTTAGTTTTTAGAGAAACATGTTTCGTTTGATCCTATAATGATGTCAGGGTTACTTTGCATAAGCTTCTTCCGAAGAAGTACTTGGAAGAAAAAGTTTTTTCTTAGACTAATATAAATTCATTTGTAATATTTGGGTTGGGGTGGGAATAATTTTTTGAAGTCTTAAAAATGTCTGTTATCTTTATCAACCAAAGGTAATTGTTAGTTTAAGTGTTTGGCATTGCATTATTATACAATATAAACCATAAAGTTAATATATACGTTGTTAAGATTTTTTTTTTTAGCCATTCGATCCTATGTTAAAATTGGGTATAGAATAGGAAATAAGGTTTTTCGAATACTGAAATTTTATGATTAAAAATGACATAAACATAATGTTACTCATTCAGTCCGATAGTCATAATCTAGTGTTTAATACAACTCTTATGAATATTGTTTGAATGTTAATAAATATAATTAAATTTGAAGAATTGCTGTAAGGAATAAGAGTTTATGAAGTGTTAATATAACAAGCTAAAATATATTTTCTAAATTTGATCATACATACAACGAAAACTTGTAACGGACTGTCATTTACTCTGTTTCTGCTACTAAAAATAGACAAAAGCACATTTAAAAATGTATGAAAATCTAAGTGCATGGATAAGGATGATAATGGGTGGCGATGGTACAAGGAGTACCTATCCGCTATTTCTCCATTAAAAAATATGTTCCATTACTTGTATCCTTACCTCGTTGAGTATCCGGGAAAAAGACTATTAAATATTGTCCATATGTATTCATGTCCATGAATATTTTTATTTTTATTTTTTTTTAAATTTTAAATAAAATTGTTGAAAATTAATTCTTTAAAATATAAATTAAGATAGCAAAATTAATTTTAAAGTATATGGACAAATGGATAAATGTTTATGGATGAGGTAGGTTACACTACAAGAAAAAGTTAAAATACTAACGAACATTATCAATAGAATTTTATTTGTCGGTAAAATATCATTATCAACGGATTTTACCAACGGATATCATCTCTAGTTAATTATCGACAGATTTACCGAAAGATTTAACTTCGTTTTTAATTAATATTTACTGATTTCTATAACATAATTAATATTTTCTGATTTATCGACAGATTTACCGACGGACTCAAAAAAATCTGTCGGTAAATTTACATACAACTGATTTATTGACTGATTTTGGGTGGTTTGGAAGAATTTGTTCCATCGGTAATTTTGATTTTTTTTAGTGTTAACCAACTGGATTTTGAGAGACTTTTATAGAAAAAATATGTTTTGTATCAACGACAATCTTCGTTTAATCATCTGCACACATAAAAGCATGTGTTCATGTGTTTTAAGACTAGCATGCTTACTTTTTTTATACAAGTATTCAAGAAAATCCTAACAAATGCCTACCTAATATTTAGAAACACATAAGTGACTTGCAAGGTCCAACTATCATCTTCTAAGTTATTCATAAAAGAAGACATTCAACCGCATACAAAGACTACTGATCCAATAATAAAATATACACTTTGTAGGAACAACTGGCTTCTAAAAGGGGGGTTGAATAGAGCCTGAACTCAATTTGCTATAAATAGAAACCACCAACCAAGGCAAAAATATATAAGCACAGATAAAGCAGTTTTATACTGGTTCACCCTAATCTCTTGGGCTACGTCTAGGTCTCCCTTGAACAAACCGTTCAAGAGGTTCCACTATTCAGTCAATAGTTACAACGAGTACACAAACCTCTCCAGGTTACAACGAGTGCACAAACCTCTCCAGGTTATCACGAGTACACAAACCTCTCCAAGTTATCACGAGTACACAAACCTCTCCAGGTTACAACGAGTGGACAAACCTCTCCAGGTTGTCACGAGTACACAAACCTTTCCAGGTTATACCAGTCTCAATCTCCCCCTGAGATCAAGACCAAGAATTAAAGAAACACTCTTAAAAGAGAGAATAATAAAAGCTCACAAGGGTTTACTTCACAATGGTGAAGAATTACACAATAGTTTCACACAACCCAAACTCTATATGCTCTCAATAGCAAATTGACAATAGACACTCAATATATTTTCTTCAATGTATTATATGATGTATTTCTCTTTTTGCTTCATATTCTTCAACTTGAAATTGCTCCTCTATATGTAGCTTTTTAGAAACTAGCCGTTGGGATGCTTGAACAGAGCAATCTTGACTTTCTGATGTATGGAGCTCAAACTGGAAATATTTCTCTAATTTTCATACTGCATTAAACTTGATTAAGTCTGTATCAAAAATAATTTAAAATAACATAAAGAAATTATATTTGAGATACTCATCAATAATTTGAATAATTTCCATTATGAACAAATCTGAATATTAAAGCACAATATGAAATAAAATCAATTAATCACATTTAAATATTTCATAATAATTTGAATAATTTCTATTAACAAATATGAAGGTTAAAGGACATAATGTTATAAAATCAATTTAACTCAAATCAATAACACATAAAAGTAAAGTAAATAGTAAGAGAACTTATCTCTTCATGGATCATGTGTCTGCTGCTTTAATAATAATAATGTTAATTGCGCAATGTATATAAGTCATCAAATATAAATGTATACTTGAGTTTTGTTATCATCAAAACTTTTTCAAATGATTTGATCCTCTAAAGGGAATTTGGACCGTCTAATGTTCAACAATCTCCCCTTTTTGAAGATGACAAAACTACAAGCCTTAAGAACAAATAATTTCAATAATATCAAGAGATAGCGAAAGATTTTTATTTGATGAAAAACTTGCATAAGCACAACTGCATAAACATAGAATTGTAAAACAAATCCAATACTGCTCAATATTATTTGCAAAAGTAGATTTGATAATTTTTCTTAATTATTTGCCATACTTTCTCTTTCTCCCCCTTTTTGTCATCACGGAAAGGGGTTCATTTAAGAAATCATCATTGTTGCAGGGAGCTGCTTATAAAAGATTCTAAGTGCTCATGTGTTTGGGATAGAAATTTTGGACAATAGGGATGACTTCAAACTGTAGCTCAGTAACCTTGATCTTTAACACATAAATCTTATGGTTCCTACACACTCATCAATTTGATATGTTAAATAAGTAATAGGTAAGGGAACAATATTTTCTCATATTTTGGAGAGCTCATCTGATGTGAATTTCTGGCTTGAATAACAAAACAACTTGGTTGAGAAAGGCAAACCAATTGAATTTTTCTAGGTGTGTAAATTTGGTAAAGGAAAATTGGAGCTCAAACTCTTAAAAATAGAAAATGCATAACATGAATTAATTAAGAAAAGAGAACAAATTTTCACCAGACTTTGAAACACATATATTTTTTTTAACTATAATTTTATAAATGCATCAAGAAAATATGATTTAAAAGAATTATGCAATAAAAGTAACAAATATAGATGCAAATGAAAATGTAGCATTAGTCATGATCTTTCGGATTTACTCTAAGAAATATAATAAGTGAACATAATCTATGTTTTTGATAATTCGTAAGTAAAACTATTATACTGATATTTTTAAAGAATTGTTTTTCAGACTGATCAGGTAAAAATGCTTTTAGTAAAATGAACCAACTCAAATGTAATTTTAATCGATTGTTTTCATAAATAAATGAGTTGAGAGGTATGAAAGAATATGATCTTTGCGAATTTAGAATTTTATAAAGAGACTAGTTTTCGAAAAAAAAATGATTTACTCAGTTTTATGCAATCCTTTTGATCAAGAACATTGGAAATCAAATCTTGGAGCAATCTTCCTTGACTCGTGAAATAATTTGCATTGTGTTTCATTTGTTCTTTGAGTCAGGGAAGTGTTTGTACAACCTTTGAACCTATTATTTCATTCTTGTTGTGGTTTTCAATTGTAATTTTGAATTTTAATTGATTGTATTGTGTCTTGGACTATAATTAGATAGGGTTTCTAATACAAGATGCTGCACAATATTGCTAGATCTTCCAAGGTGTGCATGATAAATTTTTGGTGTGCTTTGTATTGAACTTTGTGTTTTTTAGTGAAATCTTTGCTAGGTTGGCAAATAAACTAGATATAGCTCTTGAAGAAGAGTGAACCAATATAAAAATCCTATGTACTGCTTCTCTCATATTTTTTCTTGTACTAATTTTTTTTATTTGTGCATAATTTGTAATAATTGTAAAATTTGATTAAACTGAAATTGAATCTTAATTTTTTTATGGTACTTGAAATAAGTAAAAATTGAAATCTACCAGAGTGCTTGATAATTTGGTTGGATCTTTGTCAGGTTTATAAACACATTGATCAACTATTTTTTTTGTATGTTTTTGTTGTTTGAAAATAACAGAAATCTTAATACGTTGATTGTAAGTTTCAATTAATCATTTTTTTTTTGTTATTTTGGTTCTCAATAACAAATAAAATTTATTATTATGTAAATTCAATCAATTGAATTTTTGTCAGGATAATCAAACAAAAATTTTATATAACTGCTTACTAATTGTGATTGATTATTTTCTATTGTTTGTTCACCAAAGCTACAGTACATTGTTTTAATTAAAGAATTTCATTCTTAAAACTTATTTTTTGTGAAAATCATACATAGTTCAATTCACCACCCACCTCTTGAACTCAGCCTAAATCGTTTATAGTAGTGCTTCACAGTCTAGACAAGTAGCTTATTTTCACCTTTTGAGCAAAGTGCAAAGCCTGACACAATTAACTAATTACACAATATTAACATCTTGCCTTTTCTAAAAAAGTCTTTTTTCATGAAGTAACTTTTACACGTTCTTCAACATTGATGTTGACAATATGTTGGAAGATCTTTCTTGAAAGAATAAAGAAGCATATAATCCGCACAAACATAAAACGAGTATTTATTGGAGTTTGACATGTAATGCTTAAGATTTATGTATATAGGACAAGGTATATTTATTGTATGTTCAAGCAAAGCTTATTTGACTAAATATACTCATTTGTATCTGTTCAAACAAAAAAGTTATCATATATACAATACTTATCTTTGTTAAACACAACACATTTTAAATAGTGTTTATATCTATTTAGTCACACAATTTGCATCTTTTGAGATAGACTTAATATTTTGCGTCTAATATGATCTAACACACCAATGCTTATGTTTGTTTAAAATACGATCAAAACCAAACAGAAACTATATTAAATTTGGATTTAAAACTATTATTTATAAGCTATAAGTGACAAAATAAAAAAAAATACTTGAAAAAACCATAAGCTGCTTAATAATTTAAAAAATACATGTATATTTTATATATAATAGAAATATAAAAAAGGTTTGCTCTGAATAATATTGTGTGGTTATATAAGTCAAAACTAACACAAACAATATTGAAAAATAATTGTGCAACCTTTTTAGTGTCGTTTAAAGAAAATTAAAAGTAGTATTAGTTACAATTACAAGAAATCCATAAGTAAAACTTAACTACTTATTATTATCTGCAAAATGAAATACATACCTAACACAATTATTTACAAATTTTAGAACCCGAAAGTAAGCTATTTACGAATTTAACCATAGTTAAATTACCTACATATGTATTTGCAGGTAATGTATCTACCATAGTTAACTGTACATGTAAAATTGCTTCTAGATAATCAATGCCAATATATTCTCATGTTTTCATTCATAAGTAAATATATTATTATTTTCTTAATAAATTTCTGCATATTTACAAATTATTATTTAATCTAATAATACAAATATATGTAAATTCAAGTAAATAACATAAAAGAGACTTTATTTATTAAAATCAAATAGTCATCAACACAAGTTAATTCTTCAATGAAAACCAAAACATTATGTAGAAAATAGAAAAGTATTGTTTTCAAATATAAATAATTCTTCTATGAAAAAAATAAATAAATCCCAAATATTATCACTTGTGGGTTATTGCCCAATTCAACATCGAATGAGTGACTTGGAAAATCTAGAAGCACATTACAAGGTTGTCTCTCGATTCAATTTGGTTTTCTTTCAGATTTATGAGACAGCAAAAAACAAAACAGTTGAATTGAAGGAGGGTTGAAACAAAATAACATTAGTGCACATCATTTTATGTAAATATGCAAAACATGACGAGTTAAGAAGACTATTCTAGTTCTAAATAAAAAAATTGAAGGAGGGTTGAAACAAACCCCAATCCACTCGAGAACATGTGATTCTTTTGAATTATCGATGCACAACATTCCTAATAATGCGCTTTTAACTCTTCCACACAATCTAAGATTCCAAGAAATACACTTTTAACTTTTTCACACAAACTAAGATTCTAAGTAATGGACTTTTAACTTTTCCACACAAGTCAAGAAAAAAGGTAAAGTAAAACATGTAACATTGCCTCTTGCTAAGTAAATGTGGAACCCAATCTTTTGGAGCCATCGGGTTACGTTTATAAGGTAAATTCATAGAAGAGTGGAACTTGGAAAAAGCTAAAGAAATGAGGAGGCAGAATAAGTAAAAAGATTATAATTTAAATTTAAACCATATATTTTATTTTTAAAAACTTGATGAAAACCTTTGAAAAATTAGAATGTATTAATTAAATTTAATTTATAAAAAACTTGATTTATATAGTTTCTTAAAATACCTATTAAAAACTTTTCGTAAATTAGACCAAAAAGCTTTATAAGTTAATAATATTTTAAACTAACCAATGAATAAGCGAATCAACTAACATTAAGATGTTTCAGTTTAATAAATATTAAGTTGTTTCAGTTTGATAAATGATCTCCAATTTAAGTTTTGAATATACAATTACACCAAACATTTAGAAGAAAAACTTTTCACTTGATATGATCATAGTTGTCTTTGTTATGGAGCTAACGAAATTATTAAGATCATCTATGTTTAATGGAATATATGTCATCATTAAAAAAATGCTTAAACTAAACTACATAAGATTGCTTTATAAAAAATGCTTTGTATATTACATTTTAACTTTAAAAGAATTAATTTTACTTTTCATTCTTGTATTGTTCTTTCATATAATTCTTAATTAAAAGTTAGAATATATATATATAATATATATATATATATATATATATATATATATATATATATATATATATATATATATATATATATATATATATAAACTAAAAAATAATTTTAAATAACTTTGATTATGGCGTGGTATTTTCTTTTAAATTTTCACATTTGTGACCTTATATATTTGTGTGATATTTATCGAATAATCAAATAACCTGTTTCAGCCTCAAATAAAATGAAATTATAATCTATTAGGTGACAAAACACCTTGAAAATGTACATAAAAATAAAAACATTCAGATATCATTCCTTACAACAATGTTAAACACATAAAGCACAATTAATGCTCACGTTGTATACTTGCATAAAATAAAATAGAATATATAAATTTTACAATCAAACTTTAAGCAGTGAATCTTTTATTTTTGGAAAACTTTTTTAGAAGTGACATCACTTCATTGTTTCTGTCACTAGTACAAAATTTGTGAACGACAAGCTCACCATAAAAATAACGATTAGTAGAAAGACTATTATCAAAATCAGAAAATATAAAAGTAACGATAGTTACATACGAATTGTCATTAAAAAAAGTATAAAAACGATGACTATTTAGTAAAGGATCATTATTAAAAATTGATTTTCACAAATGACGAAAGTTTGCTAAGGAAAATGTAGTTGTTTCTCTTAAATTGTACAAAATTGCACATGTGATATTTTCTTATTTTTCACTTGATTTCTTCTCACCTTTCTTCCTCTCAAAGTTGTGTCGAACTTTGTCGCTATCCCCTTTGTATTGAGTAATGTTACATTGACACTGCCACGTGGCATACTCCCAGCTGACACCGCTGATGTGATAAAAATAATATTATTTTAAGCCAGCGTGGCAATGTCCCAACACATTCAGAATCTAAAAAGGTTGCATATGTTCCCGCTCTCTCAGTCTCCATCTCTCAAAGAAAGCTTTTCTCTCTCAAACTCCGGGCTCCTCTCATTCGACCTCTCCTCTCAAATTTCCGGTATCAGCCTTCGTCTTCTTCTCAGTCTCCATCTCTCAAAGAAACCTTTTCTCTCTTAAACTCCGGACTCCTCTCATTCGACCTCCTCCTCTCAGATTTCCGGTCTCAGCCTTCGTCTTCTTCTCAGCGGTCGTCGTTCTCTCAGCCTTCCTCCTCCTCGCAGTGTTCTGGCTCTCAAAGATTCACCTCCTCTCAGTTGCCCTAACGCACTCCGCCTCGTCTCATTCAAAAGGTGTGTCGTTCACTCTCTCAGTCTCGTCTCCACTGTCGCTGGTCTCCACTCTCGCTAAGGTTCGTTTTAGGGTTGGTTTTGGTTTTTAAACATGTAAAGGTTGCTCTTTTCAGTGATTGCTCATGCAAAAGGATGATTTTTTTTGTTTGTTGAATGATTTGCGTGTAAAGTTTTGGTTTTTATGCGATTTTTTGATGGAAAAGGAAATCTTTTTGCGATTAGGGTTTCATTTTACTGTTGTGTTATGGATCTGAAAAGGATTTTGAGTTTATGACTTGATTTGTGTTGGTTTGGAAGTAAAGTTTGTTCTTTTATGTCATTTACGACTTCTTTCTTGGTTCGTGGTGGAGTAAAGAACGTCTTTTGTAAGTTTTTTAGGGTTGTATTGGTTGAATCTGTTTGTTTTGGCAACTGTTGAAGATGTCTGAGTTGAGTCGCCATGCCATGAACTAAG
>Ga0099825_1005203_pt1 | contig 16774 bp, 5 predicted proteins | sample SiratroredBW_FD_76838 | JGI IMG/M metagenome (GOLD analysis project Ga0099825, IMG submission 76838) | Root nodule microbial communities of legume samples collected from California, USA - Siratro red BW | ecosystem: Host-associated > Plants > Roots > Nodule | place: USA: California | collected...
ATATTTTTAATTTAATTATTTTATTTATTTTTTTTTAATTTTTATTTAAATTAATTTTATTCTTTTTTAATTTTTTTTTTTTTAATTTTTTTTTTTTTTTTTTTAAGATCATAAATTTTAAGTTAAAAAAATTTTTTTATTAATTTTTTTTTTTTTAATTTTTTTTTTTTTTTTTTTGTCATCTTAAATTTCTGTAAATTGTTTTTTATTAAATTTCTTTAACTTTTAGAAGAAGAAAAAATAAAACTGGTGAAAGTTGGTCTCCGCATTAAAGATGTTAGAAGCAGTATCCAACATGAATGAAGTTCTTTGGATAGGAATTAGTGAACTTTACGAGATTCTTTTCTATTGAATGAAAGTTCATTCTTAAGTTCGAATGATGATTTTTTAATGTTTTCTATTAATTGACCATTAATGGAATGGATAAATAAAGGTATGTTTTATAATGAGAAATTTTGTTTTATATTGAGATTGATTTTTGTGTTTTGGATGAGTTTTAGGAACATAACATATTTATTCATATACTCTTGTGTTCTTAAACTTCTTGTTTGAATGAATCTTAATAGAATTCGAAAACCGGAACACTAAAATTATTTTAAAAGAAATTCAAATTATTAATATGAAATTTTAAAATACGAAAGACATTATATAGCGGCATGATGCACGGGAGATATTTGGAGGCGCAATCCTTAATATGTGAAGGTGATGAATTTGAAAAGGCCATTGAAACCATCTGAGTCTGAAAGAGGCCATTTCTTTGAACTTCCTTTTGAATGTGTTGCCTATATAATTTATTCCCCATCTCTTTTTACAAGTCATGTCATCATCATACACTTAAATGACTTTATGCACGATTCATAATAAAGAATAGCATAGTAGCTTGAAAATGACGATCACATTGATAATTTTGCTTGGTTATGGCATTTCCTTTCTTGCATTTAAGCAAGAGTGTAGATGGTCACATAAAAGGTAGGAAGATGTAACATTACTAGCTAGCCAGCCAGCTATCTACATCATTCAATGAGGAAAACAAGGGTGGCCCTTCAATGTGGTAGTAGACATGTGCCACCCACAAACAACCCATGATTTGGTTAAGATTCACAATCTCTCAGGATGAAATTGAGGCTTCATCATATTTGATTATGGCTTCATATGAAAATGATGTTTAGAAACACACAACATAATTGATGGCAGAAATGGACAACTCTAGTACTTTGTGTTTATTAGCACCAGGAAATTTTGATAAGGTTGCGGCCTTGCAGGATCCTTATAATAGACAAAGCCTTGTCTCCACACTTGGGTTTCCGAGTCACTTTCTGATGCCAACTGAAATCAACCATATCAGATTCAAACCCACCATGGAGGAAACTTAATTAAAGTTTAGTTGGGGGAAGTAAAAAATGGAAAAGTGCGTTACACGAAACCAAGCTTTGACCCAAAATTCTTACATGTTAGGTTTCACCAACAACTCAGATTAGGCAAATCCTGACCTTTTTTTTTTTGTTTTTTGTTTTATTCTTTTTACATCATAGTCATAAACTACAGTATGTTTAGTTGGTCAGACACGAAAGAAGTTAGGCCTTTTTCTGCTTGAGTAGTTAAGGAGTTGCTGCATGAGGGTTAAGATAAGAGCATATCATTCATCTAAAAAAGTTTTCTTTTTGTTCTTTGTTTGTCAGTAACTGCAGAAACAATACATTGTAACATCTTGGTTTCTTGTTTTCAAATAAGAAAATGATAAAAGTAGCATTTTGGTATGTTCTGTATCAAATTGCTGAAAATAGAAAAAAAGGGGTAGCAGATGTTGTTGCAATTAGCCATAAAAAAGAGAGATTTGTTTCCAAATGTGTGAGGGGGTTCTGAATTTTGGTGGTTTGGAGAAGAATATACCGTGAGGCAAAGATGAGAAATGGAAGAAGTTAGTTATAAAGTGGGATGGGATTGACAATTAATTGGCGGGGCCAAGACTTGAAAAGCTGAAAAGTTTAGGGTCATGGGGAGGACTATGTATGACAATTGGTTAAAGAAAAGAAATAAAAGGGATGAAAAGAAGGTGCCATGTGCTGAACTAAATTATTGAACCAAAGGGACGTGGCCAAATAGCATCTCATGTCTAAATCTTGAAGGTGGGTGGGGAAAAGTGCCACAATCATTTTAGACCACTTCTCACCTCAATGCTAGCTTTAGAAATCAACTACATGTAACTCCTAACTTAACCACATCCATTTTGAACTTGAAAGGAAACAAAGAGGGTTGGGGGATGAACATTTGTGTTTGTAGTCAACGTAGGCATCACCTTAAATGGTCCCTACATTTCTCAAGAAAACAAAGTCATTCTCAACCAAAAGCAATTATTTTTCTTGTTTGAATACAAGTCACAAGCTATGGCAGCCCAGTCCTTGAAAGAATCAATTAGCTGAAAGATCTGGGCTTGGACAAAGACGTGCAATTTCGCTTAAGCCCATTTGCTGGTGTTATTGGCTACGATGCCACAGAAAATATTTGAGAAAAATAAAGCAATCATGTTACATGATCATATTCCATGAATACACTTCTTTTAAAGTATTTTTTTTTCTTATCCCATAAAAGTCAGAGTTTCAGATGAATAAATGGTATAAATATTATCTCTAGTAAGTGTGTGGTTTTGTGTTCTTAGTCTTAGATGGTGGGGGTGGTGAGAACAGGGAGAATGTTCCATAATGGGGAGTCTGGGAGTTGAAGCAAGAGTTGTCAGAGAATGGTGGGTGATAAAGAAGACCTATTTCATGCCAATTATTCCCCTCCTTCTTTTTCCCTGCAAACCTTTCTTATGTCGTCAATCAAGGAATATTGTTTCCTTTTACATCATGAAACTACCACAGAACCCATCCACACTCAATATATTCCCAACAACTTCTACTCTTTTACCTTTTTTGTCGGGAAACAACATCATTTTTTTACATAATAATATTCAATTTGTAATTTTATCTGCATTTTCCTTAATGAAACTGTTGTCTCCTGAAATAGAAACGTTAGGGGAAACAAATTCGGCTGAAGAATTTCCAACATATCCCAAAATTTAGAGAAATATGAGACTACTCGGGCGTGAAATTTCAAGTCACTAGAAATGGCAAGCAAAGAAAGCCCATGAAAGCAAAATTTAAATTGAGCAAAGTTGTAAAATTCCACGAAAGCAATAATGGTAAATTGTACTAATTGGTTCATTGCCCCTTTTAACATTGCTGAAAATAGTATATTGTATTTATACACACGCTTAATTTTATTGTTAAATCAAAAGTTCTGAAACTTAGGTATATACTATTCTAATAAGCTTAACGCTATTATTGAAAAAGAAACCATGTTTCAATTTGATCAATTTCCAAATAACAAGTAGTCCATTTAAACTTCCTAAAAAGTCTATTGAGTTCGCTACAAGATTGTGCCAAAACAGAGTCTGAGACAAATATATCAAGAAAACAAAAAAGCCCGATAAAGAAAACTATAAGAACCGAATTCTAAGTGAGCCCATTTGAAAAACTTGCATTGTTTACAACCAAACAAAGAACACCAAAACTACAAAGCATTCCTTGTAGCAGAACTTCCCTTTAGTTAAAAAAATTGTTTTATCTGTCAAATTTTATTTATTTTTTATCATTTTTATATTTACACATTTTGTTTCCTACTTTTAATATTCATAAAACAGTTTTCCTTTATCTAGTGTTTCAGTTGGACTGAAAAGGTGGTAAAAATTGTACAAGGTTAAGGGAAGATAGATACGATGAGATCTTAAGAGCTTTGCATACATCATCTATATTATTTTTTATAATCCTCTTGGGAAAGTTTCAGAATTTTTACTTACTTAAATAATCAACACATGGTGCTTTATTTAACTATCTAATTAATGCAATGTAATGCATTACTTTATAAGATCGTGTATTACCTAAAAGCGGGGGAATTAGCTGGCATATATAAAATATTTTAAAAGAAAATGTTTAATATTTTTTGTTCTAAGTATTTTAATTTGTTTAGAATAAATATCATAAAAAGTTAAATATTTTTATATTAAATAGATTTATATCATAACATAAAATAATGTATTAACGTAAATTTTTTTTATACAAATTCCATTTTTCTATAAAAAAATATACCAACTATTATTTTTATCCTATGTATATTTGTATACGCCCTATTCAAATAAATTTCTCTTAAAATGTTTTTTTAACCTCACTAGATTTTTAATTACTTTTTCCCTACTATCCTCTCACACACAGAAAAAAAAAAAAGTTATAACCCTATTTCCATGTTCACATTGCTTGCCCTGTAGAAAAATTTGCTTGACATTCTTTATATGAATGCTGACACTCTTTGTTAGATAATTTCACTTTTCTTACTTATTTTTCATTACGAAGCTTTGCTTTAACTTTACTCCATTTAGATTTTGGTGTTGATTTAAAAGACGTTTTCACATTTAATGTAAGTATAATATGATAAAGATGATTAATAATGACAGATGTAAGATTTGGTCAATACTAATGACTTTCCTATCGTTGTTAGGTGCTTGAAAAGAAAAAAAGAAAAAAGGATGAGGGTGTGTTCACATGATACTTTGTGACAAACTATTAAAAGTTAGTAGCGGTGATTTGTAAGATTTAGAATAAGCATGAATCTAACTTAAGGGAAAAGTAAACTTTAGAGAAAAATATAAACATAAAAAGTCAGAAAATTGAACTGGCTAAAAATTTTAGAAGAAAATTTTGAAAAGAAAAGTAAATGGCCAAATTAAATAAATTAGACCAAATATGGGAACCTAAACTGGACTTAAAAAGAAAAAAATATAACTTTTTCAGTTGTAAATTGAAACCTATTTTTATAAAAAATGTAATAATATATATAAAGATCGAATAACTTATTGGTTTTTGTTGTCTTTAAAAACTTTATCAATTTTGGTTTATATCCTGACTTTTAAAAATTCATCTTTGTTTTTATATATCTCATAAATCCTAAAACTGTATTAGTTATATAGGGACTAAAATTTGGATATTTAAAAAATATAGAGACAAATGTTAACCTAATCTTTTCCAAAACAAAATTTGAAGAACTTGGATTCTATTACTCAGCTTCTCACTATTTTATTTGAAAATTTAGCAAAAAGCTAAAATCGTCTAAAAATATTAAAAACATATATTGAAAATAGGTAGTGTGTATTTAATACTTATATATTTCAGAGATAATAAAAAAAATGTATGAACAAAAAAAAAACTCTAAAAATTAAAAATGAGTATTTTCATTAAAAAAATGCATGATTCATTGTTACATAATATATCTTAACTATTATCACAAATGTATTTCTTTTAAACGAAATGTCTATTGGATTTGAAGAAGAAACGAATAAGAAGGTTGAATAGAAGTAGATTATTAGGTAACGGGTGTTGGTAATTAAAGTGTTCATTAATTGAGAACCCTGTAAAGTGCGAACTTTTTTCTCCTTTATTTCTTCCCTTAATTTTTTTTTTTTTTTTCAGAAAAAGTGGTGTGAATGTTAGTTTTTATTATTGGACCACGTCGTCATCGACACAATAACTTAAACTCAAAATATGAACTGGTCCCTGGAAATTTAATTTCTTAGGTGCCCATTCAAATTATTGAAGACTACAACTTTGGATACTGAATTTCTGGAACATATTGCAATAAATAAAATTTTGTAAAATTTAGCTCTTAATCATGAAACTTCTATAATAGATAAACTCTTAGTCCTCCTTAATCAACATACTTATGTTTAATAACACTTGTTTAGTAGAAAGACTTTCATTCAAACATTTTTATTGTTTTAATATGTAGTGTCCAGATATAAAATTAAAGCTAAAATTATAATAAATGTTCTTAATTTTAATAAAATATTTACTATAAGATATTTTTTAGTTTACTCTTTTCATCTGCATCGTAAAGTAATTAAAAAATAAGTAAATGATAAGAGTATTAAAGAGTATCTAATATTGCCTTAAACTTTGAAAATAATAATTAAAGAAAATAGTAATTTTCAAAATAAACTATTAACAATCAACAGATAAAAAAGTAATGTGCAAATGAATGTTCTATGATTTATTTTTATTACAATATTATATTATATTTCTACTAAAAATATATAAGCATGATCAGGATGTAGACATGTTTTGTTGCACAAGGCTAAACCAAAATACTGTTATTCTTTTTTAAATTTTTTTACTTCACTATATATTATAATTGCACAATTCAATTTCTTTGTTATGAAAGTTATGAAATAATATCCGTAATTAAAATTAATAATTGAGTATACTGTTTGTGAGGTAATTTTAATTATATTTTTTTTCCTTTTATTGAGTATTGATTAGATACATGTGATGATATGAAATTATTTTCTTTTTATTTGAATCCGAAAAATAAAACTCTTGATTTATTATTAAATCAAGAAATTTTTGAGAAGATCTGTTAAAAGAATTTAACAAATAGATTAAACTACATTAATAGATTGTATTTTAAATATTATATCATTTCTAAAATATAATTAATAACATTGTAACAATTACTTATAAAATAAATACTTTAAAATTTTAATAACTTAAAATTTGTATAATATCACTTGACATAATAAATTAAACAAGTTAAAGTCTTGTCTATTTAATGAATTATTCTAATTAACTGACTATAAAATATTGATAAATAATTTTACAATTCAAAAAATTAAAAATTATTGAGTAAAACTACATTAAGTCTTCTAAATTTTTTCCTTATACCAATATTATTTAGTCATAGCCTGTAAACTCGTAAACTCTAATGATCTTTGGGAATTGTTCAACAATAAGAAAAGTTTATAAATTCAACGTTTTACATTGTTGGATCTCTATTACAAGAATCATATACTAAGTCATAATAATAAGATATATATGAATTTTATAAGATTTTTCTATATGACATAATAAAATCTATAAAAATTAAATTAAAACATGGTAAAAACAACTTCTTCTATCATAATTATTAGTTTTATATGCCATCTTTTGAGATTTGGTATATGTTTATTGTACCTTTGGAAGGTTTCATACCAGTATGATTTTCAGATTATGTCCAAAATTCATTACTGAAAAGTAACGATAAAGAATGCAATAGTTGACCTGCACTACCAACTATATGTTAGGAGGATCAAATCATTGATGGCGGTCAATAAACATGAAGGAGAACCATACTAACACATTTTCTTTCAAGAGTTATTGCAAGAGAGAGAACAACTATTAACTAGTTCAAAGTTATTATTTAATTAATTATTTTTTTGAAATTGATATGAAAGAAAAGAGTCTAACAAAAAGACTATAGAAATTTCATCTCAATAAAAAAATTTAGTATTTCATTTATACATATTTTCCACAGTTTAACCTTTACTAAAATACTAATTTTAAGGAGTTGAGTGCAAAAAAGGAGGATTCAACTAAAATTAATCCATAAAAAAAAAAAGAACTTTGAAAGTCTAAATTGACTTATAGATTTTAACTTAGGACAAAAATATTTACATATGTGAACATATGGATTAACGAGAACTATAATAATTTCAAATCACTAAAATTAATATTTTTGTGGATAACGATATATATTGACACTTGTTGAATGGGTAACTCTCTTTTTAAGGAAACATCTGAAAGTCCAACTATTTGAAAACTTATTTATCCTTGTGTGTTAAGAAATACGAAAATTTAAAGCAACTGGGAAAACCAGTTCACATGAAAGCAAGAATATACTAATCACAGTGGAAGTTTTTGTGGCAAAGATTGGCTATATAATTTGACATTTGCACACTCCACTAGAAAATATCCTTCAAAGAAACCCTCGTTCCCATATTGCTTTATGGCACTTCTATCATATTTTAATCCCTGCATATTATCTGAGGGAGGGAAGCAAACAAAAATGGTGGAAGAGGTCAATGCTTATTGTCTTCTATACTTCCATTGGAAAAATTAAACTAATCTATTATCTTCTAACTATTTACCAAATGGAGTCATTTTCCACACTCATTTTTTTATCAGTTGAATAATGCATGCATACTTTAGTTAAATATAATCTTTAATATCTCTGTTCTCCCAGTTGTATTTTTTTATATATAACTCACTTTCATACCAAAACTGCAAGTCCTAATCCTAAGGTCTTTTAAAAAAAAAAATATTATGTTGGAGGTGATGTATTATGTCTTCTTATATTGATGATTGTTAAACCATGTGCGAAAGTACTAAGAAACTTCAAGATAATTAATTAAACAAAACGCAATAAAAATGCTATCCCTAGATTGGCCATGTTTACCTCAATTATGGGATCCCAGTATATCACCATCATCATCATTATATAGAACCAGCAAGTTTCACATGTTTATAATAACACTAGCTAGTGAAGTGATTTTCTTCTCATCATATATGGTTTTGGCCTGATCATTGACGTGTCCAAACACATCACAATCCCCCATCAACGTACAATACATGTCAAATTAAACTCATACAGCACTCTTAATTAAGCACTTTTCGTATTTCATTTGTATACTTCTTGTCCTACCTGTACTCCTTTCATCTCTTGTCCTAATCAGATACCAAGGACCGCCAGTGAATTATAGAAGCAGTACTAGTTCCTAATAAAAGGAAGATACGTGACTGTAACATCTTCCAATTTACAAGAAACTTCAATAGCTAACTTTATGTGGCCATCATAATCTTATAATGAACACTTCAATGATTGAGCATTGGCTACTTAAACTTACATTATATGACCATAAAATTTATGATAAGAGCTGAGGATAAATTATTGTTGTTTAGTAGGCAATAAGCACTTTGGTCTTTGTGCTTTTAGGTGCATGATTGACTTTATAAGAAAAAAATGTGACATATAATAATAGATAATGCATGCTATGCACGAAAAATATTAATGGACTGCTGCTGCAACCCTAAAGCCTCTTTATGATGTTTGGAAGATAAAGGGATTACAGGGTTCATTTTTAGGACATCACTATGGTTTGAATGGGTAGGGTTGCCTTGGCAAAGTAACTGCAAAAAGGAAGCTTTTACAATGTAATTTGAAACAAAGAAAGTTGTTATACTCAATACTAGAAAGTAAAAAACTAAACACCCATATCCCACAAAAGGCACAAACAAACTCAGTCCAAGTCACAAGTCTGAGATCTTCTTAATTTTTAACCAGAGTCAGCATCAGTAATACGTGACCCTTTCTTCTGTCTTCTTATCATCAAACAAAAAGTTGTTGCAGCTGTTATTAGTGCTAATTAGCTGTTTGATTTCCTCGAGACCATAATCCAATGGATTTTGTTCCCACAATCCATTTTGTTTGTCTGTCCACCCACTAACACTAGCACTGCCAGCACTGGAGAACATCATCAACTTGTGAGTAGTATTTTCCACCCCACTGTAGAGGTGATTATCAGCAACACCTATCTGCTCCACAAAACTTGCCTCACTAAATTCTGGCTCCATGACTTGACTGATCTGATTGTTGCAGCTCGCATCAGAAGAGCTGCAACTGGTGGCTGTGGCTTCACCACCGAACACAAACATACTATTGTTGCTGCTATCTTTGAATTGGCACTTCTGGGTGGGGTCCATGAGACTCTCTTGTGCTTGAAAGAAGGAATCAGCAGAAGCAGAAGAGTTGTTTCCACTCAGAAGACTTGAAGAGTAGGAGAAGGAGCCGACGCCGGTGAAAGAACCGTGTGGATGGTAGTATGAGTTGCTGTTGTCTCTGAATGACAATGGTGATGAAGATGGTGTTGAGCTTTCAAAGATAGATAAAAGGGTCATTTGACGAGGCTTCCTCTGGGGAGAAGGATTCATGGCCATCATTTTCTTCTTAAGCTTGGTGTTCCAATAGTTCTTGATATCATTGTCAGTTCTCCCTGGAAGCTGAGACGCTATTATGGACCACCTGCGCTCAGTGAAAATGTCTTCCCACTAAGAAACGTACTGACATTTATAGCAGATCTAAATTGGAATGCATGAACTGATGCACTACATCTAAAATCAAAGTACACATCATATCTGTACTATTTCCTAAAAGTTAAAACGAAAAACATACTAAAATATGCTTAATGTATCCCTTCGATTGTTTCTTCAATTGGAAATTATTTGTACGGTTTAATAGAGCCTCTGACAAGTGAGAGAGAGGATGTGGAAATTGTGTGAAAGAAGTGTACGTACCTGCTTCCAATGCTAGCAAAGAGGCTACAGATTATTTCATCTTCAGCATCTGAAAATTGACCATGCTTAATATTGGGTCTAAGATAATTAAGCCACCTTAATCTACAGCTCTTGCCACATCTTTTCAAACCTGCGATAAACAAACTCAATCAGGAACACAAACACAAAGGAGTAGCAAGATCCTTGCATAGCCATCATTAGCTCACTATGCACTTACCAACTTTTTGTGGAAGGGCAATCCAGTTCCCTCCGGTGCCATGTTGCTCTATGTAGTCCTTTAGCTTTGCATCTTCTTCTGGTGACCATGGCCCTTTCTTTACATTAGCCTTGTCACAGCAAGGAGCTCTACCCATCTCTCTGTGTGTGTGATTGGTTTGTTCAGTGGGAGTCTGAGGAAGGAATAAAGTAGAAGGATAGTGAAGAATGGAACGTGGAGATGGGCATGAATAGAAGTTTATTGAGATAAGAAATGGCACAAGTCAAAGGGAACAGCCTCTGTAACTTCAATTGTCTTATCAGTTTCCAAAATTATATGATTGATTAGGCTATAGAAGTTTCGATCACCCTTTTGTAAGAAGGAGTTTAACCTGGTCACAATTTAAAGTATCCAAAGTCTGCTCTAAGTTATAACGTGTATGATTTTTTCCCTTGAAAACGATGGTCTAGTGATACACATTTTCAAGCAATGGGCCAAGTCATGAGTAAACTATTCTCAAGTTGAACCTTCAATTATATGCTGCTTCCTTCCACTGCTCATACCTCTTTAGACTCCATCTTCTTTTAATAATTCTTCATTGATGTAACTTGGATCATTATTCATGGTGTAAATTTTTCTTAGAAATCGGATAATTTTACAGTATGATGTTACTAGCTACTATTGTATAATTTTAATATTTCTTTTTTATTATTTACATTTATTGTAGGATCATATAATCTCACCAACCAACTAATTTTTTTTTTCCTATCAGAATTTGGGAAAAGTTTGTTAAACACCAAAATGCATTTAACACATTAAAAAGAAAAGTGAGAGACATATCTTTAGGTACAGTACAATAAGTGACGACGCGTTAGTAAGATATATATAATAAGAGAGATAGTTTAACTCATTACTTTTGATATATATTTTTATTGTTAGTTAAAAATTTATTGAAAATTATATATCTTCAAAAGGACTCATAAATAAATAGTGAGTTTAAGAGAATATAATTTTTAATAAGCTTGCTTAAATTTTAATTTTCTCATAAATTTAAATATTTTTTAATGCGTTTTTATTAAGAATTTTATTCTATTAACTCTTCAAAATATTTTTTTAATTTTATATAAGTATAATGTGATTTGATTATTTTTGTTTTTCCATCTCCAATACATATATAAACCCACGATACAAGTTAATCTACGAGTTGAAGACACTAGATGTAATAATCATATCATTTTATTGATGAAAAAATCAAGTCACAAGAAATTTTCAATTTTCAATTAGAACAAAATTTTTTAATAAAAATTTAATTAAAAATATCTAAATTTATAAGATACTTAAAACTTAATTAATGATTTTTGATAAATAATAGTAAATAAAATACAATATTTTGTTACATTTTTCAATAGATAATATGATTAAAATATAGATAAATAAATAATTATATTTTTAATATATTATTTGATATATAATTGTTATTCATTTTATTTATTTATTTACGTTCGTGATTGATAATTATATATATTTCTAAAAACTTGGCTTTAAAAATATAATACATTACACGACTGTATCCAAAAATTACGGGTTAAAATTGAACTTTAATAAAAAATATAGTCCTATATAAAGACAAACTTGTGACCATCCCCGCGTTATAAAATACTAAAGAAACATAGTTTGTCCTATGTACATAGATAAAATAACATGTAAAAAATGATAAACTTAAGGTATTATTGAAAGTACTCCACCATTTCTTGAACTAGTTGCTGTAATATTTTTGTTTTGACGAAGAGTGGATTAAATTTTTCTTTAATATTTTATACCATCCACTTGATCTAAAAAATTAATCAAAATTTAAAAAATTCAACTTATCCCTTTTAATATGTTGAGTTTGTTTTTTTTTTATCTTTGCATTTATTTTATTTTCTCCCACACTTACTTATAAATTCTATCTATGCACCTTGATAAACGTTACAAAAGAAGTTATGGATGTCTCAAAACACTCACTTTGAACCTAACAAACAATTATTGTCTGTCTTATCCTATTTCTTATTTTGTTATAAACTTCACTATGTGTTGATGAATAAAAAAACACCAAACACGAAAGTGATAGTATAATTGAAAACAGTTGAATAATTAACAGTTGTTAGTTGTTTTTTTTAGTGTTCTTGTTGTCTCAACAAGGTCAAAATAGTATTTATGCGACAAAGTTTGTTATCCTTTTGTGCTTAATAAAATAGAGCACTAATCTTTATGTGTTTGTGCATATACTTTGATATATACTTTGATTTATGTGGTGTTGTTTGCATTAAGATATTGTGTAAATATGTGTAAATAAGAACTTTGTGATTTTTTTTTTATTTTTCAAGTGAGCAATAACCTCTAAAATAGAAAACTCATTTAAAAAAATAAATTTTAGTAACTATTGTTACTTTAATGTTAAAAATGTTGAAAGTATAACTTTCAACATTAACTGTGACATAGAAAAGGTATTTATATGGTAAAAAGAAACTAATGTAAAAAAAAAAAAAAGCTCTCAATATTGATAATTGATAATATGTTTATTATTTAAAAGATAATTTAAAATACATGTTAACATTTTTTAATAATGTTTTATTTTCTTAGGTTAAAACTTACTTGGAAGTTGAAATTTCTTAATTGTAATTTATCGGCTTTTAATATTTAAAATAAACATAAAAATAGCTTATTTAAAATTTATTGTTTTATCAAGTAAAGAAAATCTCATTCTACATAAATTTTAGAGTTTATACATAATAGTTTTTCAAAAGTTTTTCTCCTTTTAAAAATCAAAATGATTACATACTAACATAATAATATAAGAAACTCTTACAAGAAAAATATTTAATGAATCTTAATAAGGATTCGATAATTATTAATTTTTTTAAAAAAATATTAATAACGACTACAAATATTTGTTGAACCCTTATGGTTAAGATTTTGGATTTGTTTCTACAAATTTTTTCTGTCGACTTTAAGAAAAAAGAAGCGCGTGAATTTTAGTTTCGCCAGAAACTAAAATTAACTTAAATATAAATTAATTTGTTGAATTTTTATCATATTACTTTATTAATTTATTTAACTTCTATATAAACTAATCTCTTAACTTGGAAAGATTTATTTATTTCTTATTTTATTCATTGTTCAAAGATATATTTGTTTACTTAAGTTACAACAACCATCAAATATATATACTTATTTAGTTGTTTTTACATATACTAATTTGGTTTTTGGAAAAAAAAAATGGTAAAAACACATTAACCATATATAGTTTTAATTAAATGTAATTTTTTCTGTTCTCCATATTTACTTACAGGTTTACAAGAAAAAAAAGGGGGAATTCTCCATATTAGAACTTTGCTAACAAAACTCCTTTTAAATTCTACATAATTTAACAGTTGTAATACATTTAATCACAAAAAAAATACTTACTCCTACTTCCATTATCTATAGCAACAAATATACTATGGATATAATATGGAGCTCGGTTCTTAGTTTCACTTAAAAAAATATTTATTCTTTTTAAAAATAAAAAATATAATTAATGAGAACAGTTAAGAGATGTTTTAATCCTGTTATAAAGCAGTAAAATAATAAATCACATAAATTCAATAATAATTCACAACTCTCATCATAATGTCTTTAATAAGTATAAAACTGCACAAAGGCAACTATAACCATACATACTAGTATCCCTCTCACAATAGTAAAACTATATTTATCAAACATATTCTGTATAATTACAAATAGAGATCCAAAATATATAAAGGGATCAAATAATTCATCCGATCCCTTAATATTGACTACACTATACCTTCACTTGTGCCTTCTTGTTCCATAATAACAATCTAGATCTTCTAACTCCTCCCACTAGATCTTCAGTTATGCCTCCAATCAAATATTTATTATTATTTAACTGTTAAACAAACATTGATTATTTATTTACACCATTTTCTTTATAAACTAATCATATATTTACTTATTGCAATGTTGAAAAAGTTAATCCTTTCAAGTTTCACTATTGACCTTTCAAAAAGCGATAAACTTGTCAATGTTTAGCATCCACATCATGTTATTAATGCCCTAGCTTGGGGTGTTGCACAAGTCTTTTCGCAACTTCAAGTTTTTCATTTCGACAAACCAAAATTTTCTGGAATTTCAACCCACATTAATTTCAGTTTGACTGGATTATAGTTCATACATTTTATAGGTAATACTGATTATTTGTGAACTAAACATTAATCACAGCTAATATGCATTGAAGGAGAAAAAGCTAGAAGAAAATTGTTTAAAATTGAAAGGGTAGTATATAAGGGTCTGGTCAATACTGGCTTGCCTAATAATGTTATGTGGACACAACTTTCACCGTATGAGAATTGTCATTTAGTATTCAAGTTGTGATCCTTAGTACAATATTAATTTATGTCACACATTTTAAAACAATTAAAATTAATTGCTAGTGTTGGCTTTTTGTGAGAGTTGTTAAATTGAAAACTAAATCAAATTAAAAGGTTAATACTAATACTAATTAAGTGCAGCTAAATTAAACAAAAATATGATATAAACAGTGTCTACTACTAAATGTTGGCTTCTTCGTGATAAATTAGGTTTAATTATTTTTTTCTCATTATTTATTTTATTTTATTTGTTATTAACAAAATGATTTAATTTGAATTTTTTAATTTTCAAAATAGGTTCAATTTAACCCCTTATTTTTTAAATGATATAACTTGATCTCATTTATTTAAATTGGGCTCCAAATTTCTTACGATTTTTTTTTAAATCATTTTTTTCTACAAAAGTTTTTAGTGTATTCACATAATTCTTCGTAAGTACATACTGTGATTTTAATTTTAAAAACTTCAAAACAAACCTTATACTTTAATATTTTTATTTAATTGTAGTTTAGATAAATGTTACTTAAGAATTTGTTTAGTTTTACTTACAAATTAGTTTATGGGTCTTATTTCTTATATATTGCTCAACTTACTCATTTCTCTCAACAATCTCTTCCTCAAGTGAAAGTCTCTTTTTTACACTCCTAAGTCGTGAAGATCTCATAAGAATGAGAAATGCGTCAAATCACATAAGGGAATGACACCACCTTTATTCCAAATTCTTAAGACATTAGATTTATGTGTATTCTTTCTTATATATTGTTCAACTTACTTATTTTTATTTAATGTGACACTTAAACTCACACTTAGATATTCAACAACCTGAACCCTAGTCAAATTAAAATTAAATAATATATTAATAGTGATATACAATTTAATAAAGTAAATAAACCATGAATCCAATAAATTAATTAAACGTAAAAGTTCTTATATACTTTTGGCCTAAAGGAAACTCAATTTTTTTAATTGTGAAATATAAGGAGAGCATACAAATAATTGATGGCTAGTTAAAGAAATAAAATAACTTGTTGAAAATAATGGAATCTATTTTTTTTTATCACTTGTCTATTTTTATTATGGATATCGATAAACAAGTTAAACTTAATGCTAAATTTACATCAACAAACTTTATAAAACTTAACCCAGTCTTAACAGTTGTATTTTGTGACTTTACATGATATGATATGATATGTTAGTGGCTTTTCATGCAACCCACTTCCATTTTTCGTGAACCCTATTCGTTAATGCGACACTATTATTAAAAATTAAGTTTCTAATAAATGGTTGAGTGCATGACTAATCTGTTTGTGGGTGCATAAATTTGTATGAACAAAGGATATGTGTTGTTATGAACTAATATTATATAAAAAAAAATCAACTATTTATTATTTTATTTATGTGGTCAAACTAAGCCAATTTATTGGCTATTAAATAAGATTAAATGTAATTTCTTAAACAAGTAAATGTCATTTTTTATGATGGAATAATTTATTCTAATATCATATTAAAAAAAAAAACAAGTATCAATCTTTATTAAGAAATAATAGGAATCTTTATGTTAACATATTATAAGAAATATACGGTTTCAAATATCACCTTGTTGGTTTCTTATTCATCATATCCTAGTAATTTGACATGTGGTAATCTTATGGGTATAGCATATATTATCTCAATACATGCATACTTAAGTACTTGCATATAAACTACATGCCAAGGAAATTTACCTATTTTGATAATATGCGATAAAAAAAATAGTATTGAATTGAAATTTTGTTTTGTTCTCTTAATTTCAATTTCTGAGAGCAATTAATCCCACTTGCATGACAAAGTCTTGAATATTAAAGTAGAAGACTCTGATGGGAAATATAACTCAATAAAGCTCAATTCAACCAGAGTTAATAAGCAGCGGATAATAATTTCCCTGACTCGCAAGAACCTGTGAGGAGCAATAACAAATAATCGCAACAACAAAA
>Ga0099825_1005209_pt1 | contig 16756 bp, 5 predicted proteins | sample SiratroredBW_FD_76838 | JGI IMG/M metagenome (GOLD analysis project Ga0099825, IMG submission 76838) | Root nodule microbial communities of legume samples collected from California, USA - Siratro red BW | ecosystem: Host-associated > Plants > Roots > Nodule | place: USA: California | collected...
AATATATTTTTTTTTTTATATATATATATATATATATATATATATATATATATATATATATATATATATATATATATATATATATATATATATGTTTGATTTTATTTTAATTGAAATTGAAATTTATTCAATTCAATTAAGAACATGAACAATACAACAAAAAAATACTCTCAATTCTTAATTGAATTTGAAATTTGTTTTGAATTTTAATTACATTAATTTTAATTGGATGATAATTTTATTTTAATTGAGATTGAAACTCATATTCAATCAAGAAGATGAATGGTGCATTAAGAAAGAACTATTAATTGTTAATTGATTTAGAATTTGTTTTGAATTTAATTGAATTAAGTTTAATGCAATGTAAAATTTTAATTACATTAAATTAGATTTGAACTGAAACCATCTACCTAAGAAGGTGAATAGTGGCCATCACACATTTTTACAATTTTATTTTATTTGACTATCCTTGATTTTACTATTAAAATCTCCAATCATAATTAACTTGTTGGAATCAATATTCAAGACTTGGTCATATTGAAATTTTTTCGAGAATTACTTCTAAGGATTAACTATTGTACCAAGATTTTAAAATTAGTCAAACATTAGGGAATTAAAATTACATGTCTTTATTTTATGTTTTTTTTTTAATAATTTGTTACTCTATTATCATTAACATTAAATAGAATTAATAATGTTAACATTATCCTACATGAGGTAGAAAAAAGTTATTAAATATATTGCAATTTCACAAGGACAAAAGAATAGAAGGGAAAACAAATAATAATGAAAAAGAGATAAAGTTGGTGAAAAGTATTTTGTAGTATATAATCTCCTTCAAGCTAGAGTGTATATTCAATACTCTAAACTTGTAAATAAGAACATTGAAGTTTTCATATCAAGTGACTTGGTGAAGATATCAATAGGTTGTTTTACATATCTTATGGAAAGAAAATAAATCAGCTTTTGTTTGTACTTTTTCACAAATAATATGACAGTAAATATCAATGTATTTAGTTTTTTCTGAGAAAGTTTGAATTGGATACAATGTCTCTTGCAAGTTGATTATAACAACCAAAATTGGCTGGAGAAGGGATAGTGACATTAAGATCATGTAAGAGATAAGTTATCTATTGTGATTCACATGTGGTGGTGGTTAAGCCTACTCGATATTTAACCTTTGAAGAAGATTGTGAAATAATAGTTTGTTTCTTAGATTTTCATGATCTCAACGAAGAATAAAAAAATACATTATTTTGTAGTTGGTTAACATGTATTTTGATAGGAGGTAGAGTCTGAATCGTTACCTCTAACTTGTATTACAGAGTTGGAAAAAATGTATTGTGATAGAGAAGTCTTTATATGCACATGCATGTAAGTATATGTATATGTATATCTTAAGATGCAATAAACAACTTGAGGATGGTGATCCGATGGAGTTTGTAAAAGATGTCTTAATAATTGTATAGCAAAGCAAATACTAGGGCTTATAATGGTTAAGTATAAAAGTTATCCAATGATTTTTATACATGTTTTGACATTGTATATAGGTATCTTTTTTGAACACAATCTTTGTATTTTTCATCATAGGAGGAGCAAGACTTTACGACAAACATTCTTATATATACAAGGATGTCTAAAGCATCTTTTTTTGGAAAAGATGTATTCTTATATATACAAGGATGTCTAAAGCATCTTTTTTTGGAAAAGATGTATGCCTTCATGAGATCATGCTATTTCTAAGCCAAGAAGGTATTTCAAATGTACAAGATTTTTTATTTTAAAAGTATTATTTAGAAACGGTTTTACTACATATATGTTGGATAAACAATCCCTAACTAAAATTATATCATCAACGAAAACAAACAATACAATAAAAGAGGAAGAATTCTTTTTAATAAAAAGAGAATGATCAAATTTAGATTGAATGAAATAAGTGGTTTCTAATAAGTAGTGAGTTTGGCAATCCATTCTAGCTTATTGTAATCCATATAAAGATTTTTTAAGACAACAAACATAGTTTGGTTCAGTAGAAGTCACTCCCTATTATAAAATTATATAAACTTCTATATTGAGGTGTTGGTAAGTGTTGTTAAAGTCAAGTTATTCAAGGTGAGATTTTTTCCAATGGGTGGATTAGCTATGTGTCATATGTTGTTGTTTTCTAGAGCTTCAATTATAGTTTTCATGGTTGATGTCCATTGAAAAAAATTGTGTGGTTTCCTCATCAATTTGCGGTTTAGTGTATGAAGAAATAGAAAACTTGTAAGGAAGGTGATTTACATATAAAGATATGGTCAAAACATGTGAACGGGAAACCAACCATTTTAGGAGTTTTAGTTTTATTTTTCTGTATAAAGTTGTGAATAGAGTTGGTAAAGGGTCAGAGTAGGTACGAGTAGTGCCTACTTACTATCCGACCCGTCTAAGAATATACACCCTATTATGAGTCAGTTATTATGAAAAGTTACCTGTGATTTTTTTTTTTAAACCCGTGGTACATAGATATATGTGGATATATTTGTTATTTTTGTTTTTTTAATTTTAAATAAAATTAGTTAAAAACAAGTCTTTAAAATATAAACTCAGGTAAACAATTAATTTTCAAGTACAATTCAAATAAAATTGCACACTAAAATATTAATGCAAATAGATTTAGTCTTTCTAAAAACCAAATTGAAATGAGTTACACCTAAATTTAAATTGTAAAAAATTAATCTTTATAAAAATAACTTCAATTTCGTATGTCTAAATAAAAAATATATATAAATATATAAAATAAAATTATAAGCAATTCTTTAATGATTAATACTTCTGTCACTAATAACTTTATTTTGATCACTTGATTTTAAAAAAAAGTAACTAAAATTTACTAACAATGATTAACAGGTAGTAGATATCTGGGTTGGATACTATGATATTCATACTCGCCTAATCCACAAACGAGTAATTAAAATATTTGTACTCATTATTTACGGATGTGCATTAAGGATATTCATTTAGTATCTGTTGTGGATTTTATCGGTAGATATCCAGGGAAGCTAATCATTTTGCCATCCCTAATTTTGAACTTGATGATGATAATCTTTCAAAAGAGCTAGAGCTTTTTTTACTTTAGTGGATCTTCAAAGGTTTTCAGTTTCATTATTTCATTATTTGTAGTTTGGTGGGTGACTTGTATATTCTAATTACTTTGATTTAGTGGTGTATTAAGGAAAGAATTGAAAATATCTCCTTTGCATGTATTATCAATATGTTCTAAAATAGTGTGAGAGTGAACAAAACCATGCTAGTTAAAAATAACATTGCGGGATATGAAAATTTCTCTTGTGGTTATATTTAAGACAATGTAACCTTTAGTTCCAGATTTAAAACCAAGAAAAAAAAAGGACATTTACGTTCTTTAGAATCAAGCTTGGTTCTTTCATTTTTAGTTGTGGAAGCAAAATAAAGGCATTCAAAAATTTCAAATCTAAAAGGATGGGTACTTGTATACATAACAATTAAAAATGGACTTTTAACAATTCAAAATGGACTATCATGGATGATAGGAGACAGGAGTCTATTTATTAAGGAAACAACATGCGTAATTACCAAAGACCAAAAATCTTTAAAAACTTAGATTCAAACATAGGATGGCGAGTAACATTGAAAATGTGTTTATGTTTCCCTTTTACTATAGAATTTTGTTATGGAGTCTCTATACAAATAGTTCGATGTATTATACCAATTTTATTATAACAATATTTATGATTGAATTATTGTCTATTGTGCGTTCTAATGATATTTAAGATAAAGTCAAGTATATATAAAATATTGTACATAAATTGTTTTGACATATTGATACTTTCCGCATACTTGGTTTTGACATGAGTATTATTAGTAAGAGTCATATGTAAGGGATTATTTTATACAAAACTGTATAAATAATATGGGTTACAAGATTCGTAGCACTTGTGTTTAGAATTCAATTACCTTTTCAGTTTGTTGAGTACAGACACAAGAATGGTTTTGTTGATCTGATTGATTCTATTTGAAAAAATTATTCATAGAGTGTAGCATTTTCATCAATTATTGTACTTGTTTGGAGGAGAATGAATTTGCAACACCATAAAGAAAAAAAAAAAAAAAAATGGCTCAAACGGTCCAACGGTAAATCCAATGAAACATAATAAAAGAGACAAGAAATGAGACCCAAAATGGAGAAAAGCATTTTTATTCTGCATTTTCATTTGCGAAGTTCTTTTGAGTCTCTGACAAAAAAAAAAATTGGAGCCACATTAATCTCCGTGAACTGTACAAAGTTTTGGTTCTCCCTTGGATAGTGATGCCGAAAGATTGAAATTTAAAAATTAAAAACTACTCTTTCTCAATTCCTCTCTTCACTTTTATTGGCAACAACTTGTGAATGTGAAATTTTTCTCCTTTGGATGTTGGAGAAATACTAAGAGGGTTCTTCTATCCAAGCTTTACTTGTTCATAAATTAAGCATCCCACAGCTTTTAGACATAAAAGTTATTTTGACTAATATGCCCTACCAATCAGTCTCCTAGGTCTATGTTGGGAAAAACAAGTTCACATTGGAAACTTGCCTGCTTTGGTATCATCGAAACTCTTGTAGGGTCCTGAGAAGCCACAAAAGGAGAATAAATCAAACCAGTGGGTGCCAATTAAAATTTGTTGCAGTAGCAATTTGTTACACTGTGGTCCAATATCAGCAACACGATTAAGAGAATAATGGGAGGTTGACAGAGATGTGCCATACATCTGTATTATACCTTTTCTTTTCATGATAAAAATATACATAGTCTATAAACATATTTTCTTCTGAGAATGTTTTTTGTTGCTTATGTTTAATACAACTGGAAACATCTTTATTGTCCCCAAAAGCTTGAACTGCAATTTAAATCTATTTCTTTCACACTTGAGTCAATGTCTCTCTGATATTGGCTGTTCAAGTCAAGCATTTCTGCCAGTTCACATTTCCTCAACTTGTTGTCACATCCTTTTCCACATGGTTGATCAACACAGCAACCATTAGAATCAGTTGCTGCACTTGTCTTTCTCCCTTCACTTGTATCTCCCTTGAATGTTGTACCTTCTGGGTGAATCTCCATCAACGGCAATTCAACTGAAATACCATTAGTCTTTTGAGGCTTCTCTGCCTCATCTAGTGGTTGCCTTTCTTCTGTTCTCCCAGAGCTTTCAGATGATGTCAAAGAACTTTCAAGTGAGCACATGGTTCCTCTGTCCTGTTTCCTCTGTCCACAGTTCAAACTGAGCCCTCTTGTTTCTGTCAGTTCTGAAATGGGAGAGGTCGGACATGCATTGTTAATTATTGACACTAACTGAGAAAGTTCAGATTTTGCAAGTTCTATGCCCGTTGTGGAAGAATTGTATCTTGCAAGTGTTTCATGTGCCTTTGATAGCACTGATTGTAAGTACTTCCCTTGAGCCTCAATTCGAAGCTGCAAATGTCTTTGGACCTAGAAACATGATCCAAACCTGGTAACATGACCTTATGCAAAAACCAGAATTCAGAAAGGAGAAAAATTTAGACAATAATATGTGCCATGCTACCTCAATTTGTTCATAAAGTTTCCGCTGTACCTCCATTTGCATTTGGAGAGCCTCAGCAATTTTCAAGCTTCTGTTAAACACAGCATCTGGTCAACAAAAATTCTAGGCATAACTGTTCACATGCAACATCAATAAAAGGCATTCAGATATTTGTTCAGTTTGTAAGTATTACTCATTCATCTGATTCTTGGTCCCAATACTGATTTCCGCACTGCAATGACCATCACTGCTCTGGATTTCACTGAAACCTGCATCAATGTAGAGAATCAAGGTTAAGCCAAAGCCAAATGAAAAAACCACTAGTCATGCCATTGCTGCCAAATCAAACATACTATAAGTGACCTTGTTGCTTGTTGTCAGAGCAGGTTTCTAGCGGTGGACTTTTCCCAAGCCTATATTTCTGCGACCACAAACACAAACAAGCTCAACTCATGACTTTTTGGATTCAGTGAAAGAAACAAATAATGGCACAATCATTCCAAAATGGAAATACCTGTAAATGGCTCTTGAGATGGTACAAAGTGAGTCCTGGAATCCCCATCACTCTCATAAGGCTCTTTGGAGTTGCCTCTGCCACATGTCATGGAGTGAATAATTATTACACTTGCCAAGATATAATATAAAGTCTAATATGAAAATAGTAAAGTCTTAAAGTGTGTATTGTACTCACTTTCTGCACCTCCAAGTTGATTAATAGCCTCAGTGAAGCGTTGGTGAAGCTCAGGAGTCCATTTCAGCCTAGGCTTGGCATCAGTAGACAGAACCAAACGCATGCTTTGGTTTTGCACATTTTGCAGATCCATTTTGCTTTTTATGGTAGTGTTACTGTGACATAAATATACTTTAGATGCTTTAAGCTATAGAGTGCAGTTCTCCTTATAAATTGGTAGTAGTTGAGATGTTGTGTGATCTCACTACCATATAAGGAAGCATAAGTGGGGATATGTTGGCGGAATATATGCCATAAGCTGAGGCTCTTCCTCTCTCATCTCATCCCATTTCATACCCACTTTTCTTTTTTTTAATTTTCCTCCCTCCCCTTCCTTCTTTGACTTGAAAGGGGTGGAGAGAATCTCTGATTCAGCAAAAACAGAAAAAGGGAAAACAGCTCAATTCTGAGTCTTAAAAGGAGAGAAAAGAGGAAAAGTGTATGGTTTGTTTTTATCTTGCTGTTTTCCCACTTAATCTCTCCATGAGGTTGATTCCCTAAGGAACTGAATGGGCCCCACCATGATGAATAATGGGTGCAACTTTCTTAATGCTGTGAGAAGCTTTCAGGTAAAAAATAGTCATAGAAAATTATGTGGGAATGCTATTATGGATATTTTCTTGCTTGCTTGTGATGATTGAAAGGGAAAACTAAATTAATCAATCTTTCTTTCAAATTTCATTTTCCCTTTCTAACAACTTTAATTTTGGGTTTTCTTTTATGAGAAGGTTGATTAATGCGATTGGCAGATTCTTTTTGTTCCTTGTAGGGATGGAGGAATCAAAGAATCTAGGGTTAGATTTATGGACCCATAGCGTCCGTGTTCTTTATAAAGAAAACACACTAAAAGAAAGAGGACTAATCAACCGTGTCAACAGATAATGTCGTACCCCTCTTATCAAAACCACACTCATCAAATGTGTCCATTCGAATCGATCAACAGTTCATAATTTCTTATATTATCCTACCAAAAGAATTTCCACCCCAAAGTTCCTAAAGGGACCCTCTTTTAATAACTAAGCACTAACCCTATATTAATCATTAGGTTAGGATGATGTAAAACATGCTTGATGAAATTTAATGTGAAAGTAATAATACCCGTTAAAATGAGATGTTAAGAACACACTAAATATGTGACCATGCACTTTCTTTTAATACGAAAGCAATCCACAGGGCTCACTCGGGATAAAGTCTCGTAAAGAAATTATTCCAAAGAGAATATTTGCTTTAATGCTGTAATCTATATCAAGCTGAAGAGGAGAAAAGAAAATTTCACCAAAAATAAAAGAAGAAAAAGAAAAAGGAACACTATAATGGCCAACAACAAATCTTTAAAAGCCAATTCGATCAAGTCACTCCTCAAATTTCTTGGGCTGCGGTCTGAAGTTTGATCACTAGAATCAAAATCCAATGATTGGTTCTTAAAAACACTGCCAATTCTGCACCATGGATTCCCTGCTACTCTGCCTGAACTGCTCTATATTTCCCCATATTTTTTAACCTCTATAATAACTTTACATACAAAATATTATTTATAAAAGTTTTATTGTACTTGAACATGATTAGTTATAGTAAAAAGCAGTGAAGTGCTAAACTTTACATTAGATAAAATAGGTAGTATCAGTATTATTTGAGTGTCCAAAATTCTACTGCTAGTGAAATGGAAACATACATTTACCAACACATGCCAATATGATTCTTTGATAGTTAGATAACTTGTTTTTAACTGAGTATAACCTGGTGGGTCGAGCAACAGTGGGGAGGCTGATTCTTCATCAGCAAGCATATGCTACTTGTGTCTGGAAATGCAATTGCTTAGTGGCAGGCTTTGTTCATATTGAAAGAAAGGGATATTTATTATTATTTGTGGTGTGTGGCCCAAATGTTTGAAAAACAAGAAAAGAAGGAAGAGTTATTGTAGTACCTTTCTCTTTAACATGGTGATGTACTTGAGTTCTTTTCACACTTTAATATATTCCATAACAGGTAAAGGAGATTCCAGGATGATGCATGAGGAGGCCCTGGAATTTTTATTAGATCAGTAGGAGAAGGTCGGGTGAATCAAAAGTCACTTAGCAAAGTTTCCTCATAAATTATTATTCTTTTAATGGACCCATCAGGGAGATCTCACAAATGCAAAAGCAGAGAAAGATGAGAAGAAGAAGAAGATTGTGGCCTCAAGGAATCGGAAAAAGAGTAACAAAAGGAACTTGTCAACATCCCACCCAAGAATAATTGAAGCTCATTGAAAAAAAATTTCATTTCAAACTTGGGTAGTTACACAAAATGTCGTGAGCATTATGTCACTAAATAATTCTAAGACTGAGTAAGCGTAGAGTAGGATTGAAGCATTGTTACATCATTTTTCTTGCAATCTAATGCTTAATTTGTGTAAGCAACTTGCAATCTAATGCTTAATTTGTGTAAGCAAAACATAGGTGGATGGATACATGTTTGTAATCAGCAAACTAACTAGATTCTTTTTTTATTTTTTTTGTCATAATTGCATATTGTGTGTGTGTGTTTTTTTAAAAAAAGAACAGAAGGCTTCAAGAAATTCTAGCTTGTATCTTCTCAAAACAAGTTGTTAATAGTACGATTGATCCTGTTGGCCCAATCTGTAGGTATTGATGCTGACTTTGTAGAGATTATCATGAAAGTTTAAACGGATAATCAAGAGTATGTGGGTATTTTTACTAAAAAGAGAAATTTATGATTTAGCTGCCATAAAAATCCTTAAGTAAATTTGAAGTTATATACGGAAATGACTCTTACAGCAGTAGATGGTTTAATTATTATTAGACAGTCTTATATACATAAGTAGTTTATATGGGTTTAATGATAACAAATACTATAAGTTATTGACTAACAAAATTGTTTTATGTGTAGTAAAATACAATTTAAATGTGTTAGGTGGTCTTGTAGTGCTCAACATAATAGACGATATGTTAATCATAAACGTGTTAGACGGTCTACCTGTGTTCAATGTATTAGATAGTCTTGCATTCTTTAACACATAAGATAGTCCTTTGGACAATGCGTATTAGTGCTTGTGTTTTTTTAGTAACAATGATTTGAATGTCTTCAATTTTGTTTATTGAACTTTGTTTTAATCTTAATTAAATATGTTTTTGAATTTGAAAAAAAGTTTTTTCATAAAACATTCAAATTATAAACAAAACTAGAAAATTTTTTAAACAACATTATGAAATTTTCTCTGAAATGGAAATGTTTCAAGTAATTTATTTTGATTGATATGCTATTACTACGAGTTATTAAGAATTATTTTGAATTGTTTCTTTTTGTAGATTAATCATCTAAGTGTGAAAATTTGAATACATATGAAGTTTCCTTTTTGACTATCTACAACAAAAGAGATGAAGATATGTTATGACAAAATTTCTACTGTATCGGTTCTTGCTACTATTCTTATCACTCAAATAGTCTTCTTCAACAAGTTATGTAAAGGATTCAAAGATATTAAGAACAATGATGAAAACAATAAAATACAAATTGTGATACAAAACAGAGGTTAACATAATATTCTATATTTGTTATTTTTAGAGCATCTAATAGCTGGGTTGTGTGTGAAAATCTTTGTAATTCATCACTATTATGAAGCGAACCCTTGTGAGCTTTAACTATGTTCTCTTTGGCTATGTTTCTTTCATTTCTTGAGTGGTCTCAGTCTTAGGGAAAATGAAAACTGATATAACTTGGAAAAATTTGTGTACTTGTTGAAATCCACTGTTGATTAGTGGAACCTCTTAAGCAGTTTATGTTAGACCATTTAAAGATTTAGCAACTAGTACACAACCTAGTCTTGTTACATTATTCAAGGCTCTTTCAGATCATCTCATGATCTAGCATATTTTGATGATAACAAACATTTCAAGTAATTATTTGGAATTAAATGAATTTGTTTTGTGTAGAGGAATTATGTAGTTTTTAGCATTAGATGATCAAATATTATGCATGGAGTATTTTCGGTAATGAGATGAGATATGTAGATGCAAAGATACATATGACATAAAATATCAATAGAGTTGATTTACATGACATTATTGACTTTATGACGAAAATCAACTCTTTCCAAATTTAAAATTTGCTTAGTTCTCAATTTTATTTGAATTTTGTGAATAATTGATTATGAGAGCCAGAAAAATGATTTGATTTCTAAGTTTTAATATTTTGATTGAATTTGAGAAGAAAAGCATTGAATTAGAAGAAGGAGAATTGAAGTCTTGAAGGAGTGAGAGAAAAAGAGTAAAATTGGAGTAAAAGAAGCCATGTTTGGCTCAACAAACCTAAGCTTAAGATAAGAATACCTGAGAGCAAGTATAGAGAAATGTGCTCGATGCACATCACATAGGCTTAACGCAAGTTGGGCTTAAGAGCTTGTAGCAAAATCCATTGATGCCCAGTGCAACTGACTTGGGCTGGATGTGAGCGTCAAAATTTATAATTTATTTAATAGTTGTTCATACTAGGGTTAGACATCTTAGGTTATTGGAACTCGAAATTCACTTTTGAAAAGCAGTCTTAGGATTTCTTGTGGATTCTGCTTCGTATTCCATTACTCTATTGTGAGGTTTCGTATCCTCATGTGCCTGTTGTGTTGATTCATAACTTAATTATTGATTCTTGAGAGTATTGAAAAATATCTCTTGATTCTATATCTGAATTAAATTACAAAATGAAAGTTCATGTCTAGTAATAAAGCGCAATTCAATCATTGTCTTAAGACCCTTGTAAGAATGTAACAACAAACAATAAACGATTATAAACATTATATATTTCCCTTTTTTTTTTGCCTTTAATCATTTAGTTTCTATATAGGAGTGTTATAGTTTGAAGATAACTTATACAACTGCAAATTGTGTTATAATTTGAAAATATAAGAAATAATTTATGCTTCTTATAGACTTGGTTTGTATTTAGAAAAAAATTGTATATTATATATACATGTATATCCATATATATATATATATATATATATATATATATATATATATATATATATTAAAGTATTACAATACTACAAATCTTGAGATGTTACACTGTGTATCTGAAAGAAGTTTCAACTCCAAAAGAATCGAGATAACCTAACCTACATTAAGAATCCTGATCAACAATCGGATCACATCATTAGGATGTTGTACTCATAGAGACTAATCTTAGAGCCAAACACATCACATGCAATGTACGTGTATCTAGGTACACAGAAAGATGCAAAACTGACTCGAAGGAAAAATGAGTAAAATTGAACTTACTCTAATAAAAACTTTGATTAGGCAACTTTGCCCTGTTCACTGCCAAGAGTTCAATGGTGGTCTCTAATTTTTGACAAAATACACCACTCCTTTATTTCTTAGAAGATTAAAATATATACAACAGTATTTTCTTAAACTTTCTCCTACAGATCCGTTCAAATCTGTTCAAGATCCACTAATACAATCAATACCTACCCAATATAACCAATCATATCTCATGGAATATTATTAAATAAAAATAGATATACAATAAAGATATACAATAATCACAATATCCCGCTGAAGTTGGAGCGTGAAGATCTCGAATGTCCAACTTGTGAAGTAAAAATTAATACTGTTGTTTTCTCAATGCCTGTATTTCACGTTGTATTGCATCTCGCCATCTCTCATCTTTTACTACCTCAGAATATGTCACAAGTTCACAGTCTACATGTATTGCTGAGGAATGCTACGGTTTAGGTCTCGGTGGGAATAGACTCAATTTTTGTATTGTATGAGTGACATAGTCATGCAACATAACTGATGACTTTTTATGTCTATGACCTCGACCCAACAATTCCTCATGATATTCTTGATCATCTTGCTCATTTGGTTCCTGTACAGAAGTACTATTTATTGGTGGAATAACATTAACTTCGTTTTGCACTTGTATTGCATCAGGCACAACATTATCGTCATGTCTTGCTCCATCTTTTCTTCTCAAGTCATCAAACTCCTCCAAACCAACATCAGACGTGCCTAAACCAGAAATTGTAGGCAAGTCTTCTTTAGGAAGATAAGCAAAAGGAAAATTTGTTTCTAAGAACTTGACATCTCGTGAGACAAAAAATTTATTGATTTCTATATCATACAAACGCCATCCCTTTTTTTCCATATGGATATCCAACAAAAATACATCTCCTACTTCGGGAATCAAATTTATTGCCTAACCTCCCTTGTTTATGAGCATAACATAATGATCCAAAAACTCGTAGATGATCATAGGTATGACCACAACCAAAAAACATTCTATAAGGAGTTTTTCCATTTAAAACTGAGGAAGGGGTTCTATTTATCAAGTAACCAGTCGTGAGAACACATTCTCCCAAAAAAAAAATCAATAAGTAAACATCATTGAAATCTCAAAACTCGAGCTACATTTAATATATGTTGATGCTTACGTTCAATATGTCCATTTTGTTGTGGTGTCCCCGTACAAGATGTTTGAAAAATTATTCCATTTTTAAGAAAATAATTTTTCATGCAAGTAAACTATGTTTCATTGTTAGTCCTTATAATTTTCACTTGTTTATTAAACTGACGCTCCACCATGGAGAAAAATATTTTCAAAGTACTTGACACCTCTTTCTTATCAATCAACAAATAATTCTACACAGTTCTAGAGTAATCATTAACAATAGTCAAAAAATAGGATGTTCCACATGAAGAAACATTTTTATAGGGGCCCCATAAATCACAGTGAATTAATTCAAAAACATCAGATGCTCTAAAATCACTTACGAGAAATTTATTTTTCGTTTGTTTTTCTCTTTGACAAACATCACAACAATTATTCAAATTTTCAATGCCTTTCTTAAGGTTTATGCCTGAAACTATCTTGGTAGCTTGCATAGAGGAATGGCGCAATGGTTGATGCCAAAGATCCAAAGACACCCCTTTGTCAACTTTTAAAGTCGTAATGCGCGGTATCCTGGTCATCTTCTCAGTTTGATTATTATTTTGATATTTTAGCAATTTCATCAATGTCTGGAGTTGATCAGGGCTCAGCCCAAGAGATTTCACGTCATTCTCATCCAATGTACTTCTTATGGTTGAGTTTCCAAGTATGGCCTGGGCTGCATTGACCCACACAGCACCACGGTCTTGACCTGTCCCTTTTTTCTGTTTGCTGCAGCGAGGATTGTGATCCCCTACCACGATCTCCATGCCTTCCATCAATACGCGATCTATCACCCCACCACTCAGAGTATCCAATGAGTGCAGAACCAGAATAGAAATTAGAAAAAGCTATATTTATGTTTATAAGAATAGAAAGTAAAAAAGCTATATATACACAGAGTAATTATCAAACACAGCCTCTTTTATATATAATATAAAATTATAGATATACAAAAATAATACTTTCATAATCCTAAAATAAAATAACTACTTAACAATCATATTATAATATTATAAATTAATAATTAATATATTAAGTAACTTAAATAATGTTATATTTTGTTTTATGTTTAAAAGTAGTCGATGTCGATAGTGAACAGAAACATAAATTATTGGATGAATTTGTCAATCAGTTCTAAAAAGATACAAACAAAAAATATGAATTTTTAATAAAATAAAATTAAAACTAATTAATACACAATTTAAAAATTAAAATTAAAACAAAATTTAGAAAATTATTTTGAAAAAAAAATGTTTAGAAAATACCATATTTGTTACACTACTGTGAAAAACTCACAAACTCGTGTTTTCTCTGGCCTCTATGCAAATATTTCCCACAAAATCAATTTAATAATGTTGTTCATTCATTTTGTTTTGTTCTAATCAATTCATGATTTCTAATCTTTTCCTTTTTATTGATTTTTTACAAGCTTACTTAACACTTATATAAAACTAAAATCTCCACTCCATCCGCAGCTCAAAATGAGGCCTGCAATTAAGTATCCGTGCATGAAACTATAAATTCATCAGAATAATATACTATATATCCTGCATGTATGCAAAAGTGTTGTCACCCCTTTATGGAGGAGTTAGGTCCGTATCAAACTTAATGCACTGATCTAATAATACCAATAGCACTAAGTGCTACTTTTTTGCCGTATATGGTCCATAGGAATATATCACTGAAAATTGTTCTCCTTTTATAACCCATATTGAAAAGTGTTCACAGACATTCCTCCTTCAGAAAATGAGAAACTATCACCTCAACTCACTCATTATAGGATACCAGTAACTCCTCACGTTTATTCGCTAAAACAAATTATGCTCATTCACACACAAAGCCACAAGAAGAATTGAACACCAAGCTGATGAATCATTGATCCATTATGGACACTAAGGTTCCTCTATCTACTGGCCACTACAAGAAAAAGATAATGTCTACGTGCAAAAGTCATCCACATAGCTAAATGTCATCAATAATGCCATATTTCTTATAGATTACCGACAGATATGTCTAAGTCAGAAACGAAAACATCAATAACTTTTTCCAATAGTCAAACAAAAACAAGGTAGTTAATTACCTACAACTTTATTATCAGTAATTACCGAGACATCGGAAAGTTGTCGCTAAATACCGGTATTTAAGACAGCATGCATAATTAATTATTTTGTTGGATAAGACTTGTAATACAGTTGTCTGACATTATGTGCAATGATGAACTTATCAAACATGTGTTACCTTTCTATCTATGTGAATCCCGATTGTTATAATTTGGTTTTGCTTGATGCATTAAATTTTTTTTCCCATTTTCCTTTCTTAATATACAGAGATATATATCTTTAAATAAAATTATGATAGAACCATCAAATTTTAAAGCGAATCATTTACTGAATCTAATGATGCCAACAAAGACTGTATCTAAATGATGTTCAAACCAGTTATAATATGTAGTCTTTTTAGGATAGTCTAATATCTATGGCAATTCATATATATGTTTGATCACGCCATAAAAGTCATTTTGCCTTCTTTTATAACATTTTTTACATAAACCACATCTTTATACTGTTATATTTTTGTGCCCTATCCATGACTAAACCATATTTGAAAACAACATGTGTATAGGCACACACGTCTCGTTTAGTTGGATATTTTTCTAATAATAAGAAAGCATTAATAAAGTTGGAAACATACATGCAAAAATCAATGTAATATGTCATCTTTACTAGAAATTGGTTTCAGCAAACTCTACCTGGTAAAAAAGTGTAGCAGTTTTCTAAATAAAAGAGGAAATGCAGGATGATATTCTTCCATTTTCTTCCAAACTTTTGTCCGTCTCAATTCTTCCCGTAGCGACAAACTAAGAAATTTTTACCGTAATAATACCCTTTTAAAAAATAATTTTTCAAATAACACCCATTCAACTTTATTTCTCAAACTAATGACCATACCAGAATTCTATTTCTGGAAAGCAGAATTTTCAATTCAAATTTTACAATTTTAAAATTTATATCCAATCAGAATTCTACTTCATAGGAATCGAATTCTGAATGATTTTTTAATTTTTTAAGTTATATATTTTTTACGTTTTAAAGTATAAATTTTTTTAATTAGTGTGTGACTTTTTTATTTCAAAAATTTGAAAATATATAAAAATATTATAAATATTTATTGTAGAATATGAGAAATTAATTTTTTAAAAATCAAATTTTGATTATATAAATAATATTTTAAAAAATTTAATTAAGAATGGTGAGAATAAATTTAAAATTAGTTGTGAGATAAAAAATTAAACTATCTAAATATTTAATTCAATTTAAAGATAATAAAAATATTAAAATTTTGTGAATGATTATCCTAATTGATAAATTCAAAATTTGAAATGAAGTTGGAAATGTTAATAAAAAATTACGCAGTGTAATTTATAGATTTAAAGATAGGTAAAAGTTTTTTTAGTAAAAACATGAAGGAAAATACAATTAAAAATTTGGAAGGATTTATTATTTATTTTTAATTTATATGAAAAAGTTTATTTATAGATGTTTTGAAAAATTTAATTAAATGTAATTTTTCAGAGAAACAAGAATTAAAAAACGAATTAAATATTTTTTTGTATTTATATAATTATTTATATTTTAATTAAATATAAAAAAGAATTATTATATTTTTTGTATTTATATAATAAATAAAAATAATAAATTACAATAAATTTATAACTATATTTTATATTAAAGAATTGGAAGAAAAATTATAATAATTTATAATATTGTAATTATAATTAAATTTTATATTTTACGTTTATTAAAAAAATATGTAATAACAAAAATAAAATAAGATATTTATCGTGCTTAAAAAAATAGAAAATATATATATGAAAGAAAGTTATTTATTTGTGAGAATGAAGAAAATTAAAATTTGTCGCAACCGGGGTCACGACGGGGACGGCGAAAACATATTTTAAATTTCATAGAGTCGCCACTATAGTTTATTATGGAAAACTACAGAAAAACCAAAAATCTGATCTTCGAACCAAACTAA
>Ga0099825_1005211_pt1 | contig 16754 bp, 8 predicted proteins | sample SiratroredBW_FD_76838 | JGI IMG/M metagenome (GOLD analysis project Ga0099825, IMG submission 76838) | Root nodule microbial communities of legume samples collected from California, USA - Siratro red BW | ecosystem: Host-associated > Plants > Roots > Nodule | place: USA: California | collected...
ACCACTACATTAATCAAAATATATAAGACACTAAAAGTTCAGTCTATGCCAATTACAATTTTATAGTAAAATACATTAGAAATATTTATAATAAAATAATATATAAATAATATATAATAATATATAAATATATATATATATATTTTATAATATAAATATATATATATATATATATATATATATATATATATATATATATATATATAATTGTAGGTTAAATTATATATATATATAATTGTAGGTTAAATTATATAGTTTGGAAAAAGCATAAAACATAAAATATTGTAGTTTATTTTATTTTAAATATATAAAAAAGACAAAATATATATAATAAATAATATATGTAATTTGAAATTAAATTTTTAGAAAATATAAATAATAAAATAAAATTAAAAAAATCTTTCTTCTCTCAACTCTGCACACCCACTTTTTTTCTCAATTCCTCTTATCCACTTTCTTCTCTTAACTCCCCAAGCTTACATACAATTTCACTCTAGCATAACTCTTTGGAGTTTTTATGGTTTTCTTCTTAGCCAAAGAAAAAAGAGGAATAGATTGTGAAAATGAGAGAGAAAAGCTAGAAGAGGATCATGAAGAAGAGGGTGAAATTGTTGGTGAGGAAAAGCAAAAAACGGGAGAGCAAGAAAGGTTGTGCAAGCAACAACAAAAACAACAGTGAAAAAGAGAAAAAAAAGGAGTAGATACTGGTTTTACTTCCCAGTCTCTGTTAGGGTTTCACAAGAAACCTATAAAGAGGTTTTTTCCTTTTGTAAAAAGACAAATTGAAGCATAATAAAGTTTTTCAATTTGATTTTTTACTTGTTACTCCTTCTCTTTCCTTCTATCTTCATGAGAGTGTGTTGCCTTCATTTCTGCCCTTCTTCTCTCCTTTGAAGCCTCTGCTTTCTACTCTGAAGTTTGCCCCTCTTTTGTATATCAAAACCCTAAGTGAATGGACAAGTGTTATTTTCAAAATGATATCGGAGCAAGTTAAGACCTATTCTGCTTCCGCTGCACGTATTCTTGTTCTTTCTTTTTTAATTTGTTCTTGTTTTCTTTTAATTTCTTAGTTAATATTTAAGTTTCAATGGAGACTAATTTACTAAATGATTCCTTCAAGGTTAAAGACATTGTACAACTTAAGTACTTCCCAGAATCGGAGGCTGCTAGAAAAGAAATTCGTCTATGTCAAAGAAAATATATCATTGACATCTTGAATGAAATAAGGATGCTTGCAAGTAAGTCTTGTACTACACCTCTTATGGCTAACAATAAAATTGTCTTTGAAGCAAGTTACAAAACCCAGATTCTTAAAAAGACTTACTGGCAAACTCTTACATCTCACCAACACACAACTACATATAAGTTTCATTGTTCATCTTCTTAGTCAATTTATACAAGAACCTGTAGTTTATCATCAAAAAGCCGCTCAACATGTTTTATAATACATTACAGAAGGATAATTCTTTGCAGCTGACTATAAAGTGTAGAGATTGGACATCTTGTCCTAACACAAGAAAATCTACAACAAGGTATTGCATTTTTATGGGGTTTTCTTTGATTTCAAAAAAATATAGTTTCTAAGTCTTCTTATGAGGTTGAATATAAAGCCTTTGCCACCACGACCTATAAACTACAATGGATCAGCTACATTTTCCGTGACCTTCAAGTTCGAACCACTGCTCTAACCTTTCTTTATTGTGACAACCAATCTACTCACCATATCACTCATAACCCTACTTTCCATGAACACACAAAACACATCAACATTGATTGCCATGTGGTGCGAGAAAAATTTCAAGCTAATCTTTTCCATTTGCTACCCATACAATCCTCAGATCAGCTAGCGAATGTTTTCACAAAAAACACTAAATCAACAAAATTTTTGACTGATTGTATATAATCTTGGAATGATGAATATACACTATCCAACTTGAGGGGAGGATGTTGAGATACTGGTTTTACCCAATATCTGTTATGGTTTCACAAGAAACCTTTAAATATGTTTTTTCCTTTTGTAAAAAGACAAATTGAAGAATAATAAAGTGTTTTAGTTTGAGTTTTACCTATTTGTCCTTTTCTTCCATTCGATCTTCTTTCTTCTTCGTTCATGAGAGAGTTTTTCCTTCATCTCTATCCTTCTTCTTTTATTTGAATTTGTATATGAAAACTCTTAATGAATGACAAGTGTTATTTTTAAAAAAGAAAAAAGAGAAAGAGAAGATGAGTTTTTGCTAGGTACAATGTATTTGTGAGTTGTTATAGATGGTGTGTCTTCTTTCTTGATTTTTTTATAAAGTGTAATGAACATGTTCTCTCCCTATCCTTGTGTATGGCCTTTGTTGTTTTACTTCTTTGCTTTTTCGTTGAGTTTTTGTTTGTATCATAAATTTTGTGAGTCTATTTTAAATCATGTAAGGTGATTTAACCATAACCAATGTTGCTTTGTCCTCCACCTCCTCCCTTTCCATATTCTTCTTCTTTCTTTACCAAGCACCAAGTCATTCCTTACAGAACTTACAACCCTACGGGAAACATCTTCCTCTACACGGCCTTACAGAACTTACAACCCTACGGGAAACATCTCGCTCTACACGGCCGAGCTCATCTCCTTCTCCTCCTACCACCTTAAACCTGTTGGCTTAATGTACGGGTGCAATAGAAGGAGGATGGCATGGTAGTGCTCATAAAGGTAATGCAGATACCATTGAGGTTTCAACAATCGTTGAAATTGCGAGGAACAACTGTGAATAATTCTTGTTGTTCATGGTGATACCCTTTAGCAAAGATCTCAATAACAAATGGACCAAACACACGACCAAAACTTGGTTTCAAGCTATAGCATGTGGTTTCTTGTTATTGGCATTCCTTTTGATGTTGGCTTCACCAAAGCCTTAGTTAACATAAATAAGAGACACATCAATGTTGTTTTTCCATTTCTTTTTTATCGAGAGTTTCGATATTTTAACAACCTTACGTGACAACACAATCATTTGACAACTTGATGTTAATGTGAAAAAAATATTAGTGTTTTAATATTGTGATGTAATTGTTGAAATTGAAATAGGTAATTTGGTTGAATGCCTCTCTCGTTCTCTTTTCCTTCCCATAGATTCTATTTTTGTTGTTTTCTTGCTCCGTCTTGGGTCGTTCTTCTCAGGTTTTTGGTTGTGTTTTGTGACCTGTTGACTACGGTGGATCGGTGGTCTCGTTGATGGTATGCATTCCTTCCGTGTTGTGTTAGTGTTCAATGACCTCATGGAAAGCTAGTGGTTTGTTAAGGTGCTGTAGGCGTAGGGGCGACGTTTTGTGTTAGTGGTGACTGTTTGGGTTTGAGAAATGATGATGGGATTCTGATGTGAAGTGTTGCTTGACACATTCGTTGAAAACGTGGAAGTCGTGATTGAAAAGTACCATTATTATATATTTAGGTTAAAGATTTTGTTTTTAAAATCTAAATCACAACCTACATAAACAAACAAAAAAAAACTAATTTTTGATATGGGTCACCATTTCCAAATTTTTTCCATCTCTTCTCATCCCTTTTCATTTTACCCTAATCTCTCCCTTAGCGCTTTCGTACTCCCATTCTCTCAATTCTTTCAATCATTCAAATTTTTTAAACATTTATCGTTTTACTCTTTACTACATAAGCATATATTCTCATGCTACCTTCATTCTTTACTATGACATTATGTTTTGACTTCAAGTCCGTTGAGATGACATCGTTAGGGTCACTCACCGCATTCGAGGTATTGTCCGCTTTGGAGCTCGATTGTTCCGTCACGGTATTGTCCTTAAAAGGCATTTCGGAGGGTTAAGGGAGGAAGGTGTATTTAAACTGACCTTGGCCTCGACTCCTAAGCGATGTGGGACTATATTGGATGTACCGGAACAAGCCCCCCGGGTTGAGGGCTAAGGGAAGAAGTCCCCACAGACGACGCCAATGTTCCTACCTCAAGTCCGTTGAGATGACATCGCTAGGGTCAATCATCGCCTCTGAGGTATTTTCGGCTTTGGAGCTCGGTTGCTCCGTCATGATTTTGTCCTTAAAAGGCGTCTCGGAGGGTTAAGGGATGAAGGTGTATTTAAACTAACCTTAGCCTCGACTCCTAAGCGATGTGAGACTATATTGGGTGTACCGAAACAAGCCCCCCGGGTCGAGGGCTAAGGGAAGAGGTTTCCACAAACGGCGCCAGTGTTCCGACCTCAAATCCGTTGAGATGGAATCGCTAGGGTCACTCATTGCATCCGAGATATTGTCCGCTTTGGAGCTCGATTGTTTTGTCAAAATTTTGTCTTTAAAAGGCGCCTCAGAGAGTTAAGGGAGGAAGGTGTATTTAGACTCACCTTGGCCTTGACTCCTAAGTGACGTAGGACTATATTAAGTATACCGGAACACATTAGATGGTGTAAGTTGCGAACTTTTGAAAAACAGTTGGAAAGTAGGCCAAAGCTAGGTTCGCGTTTTTTTTTTTTCGGAGATGGTTATGTAAATATGAGTTCAGATATAGATGAACAAGCATATGAATATGCAAGCATTGTTGCGTAAAGTTGAGAAAGTGGTGGTGATGTTTTGTCTAGTGTGAAGTTGTGTTGTGGTTAATGCATGTTGTCACTTTAATGTCCTTTATAACATCACGTGTGTATAGTAATCACTTATCCTGAATTTAACTTGGCATGGATTACATAATATAAATCTATTGCGTATGCATATTAAAGTGCCATGGGACATTATTTGATTGTTTATGTATGCATATTAAAGTATATGCTATGGCCTAATATCTAATTCTTTTATCTTTAAAAAGTGAGTTATTGTTATACATACTTTTATAGGGATAGGTCGTCCAAGTTAAATTTTCTGCATTAGCTTTTTTATATAAGTGTGTAGCGCTTACATTAGCTTCATATATGAAAATTTGATTTAATAAAAGTATGGTGTCTCTTAAAATTTAATTAAGAGTTTTGTATTTTAAACTTTTGTATTGATCTTTTAAATATAATAATGTTATTTTTTATATAATAAAATATTTTGTATTTTCTGAAACAAGTTTTAGATATTTATATAACTATAAATATTATTTTATATTTTATATTTAATAATTTAATTTATGTAAGAGTTTAAGTATAGATAAATAGTTTATACTATTTTGTTTATATTTTGTTTATGGTATGATTTGTAAGAATATTAAGTACTATCTTCTACTTTGACGAACATGAATTATGAAAACATACAAAAATTTAAAAATATTAAAATCGTAAAAATTAAAAATATATCTCTCAAATTAAATTTTTTTAAAGTATTACATAAACCTTGATTAAATATGTAGAAGTAAAGTTAATCTGGTTGAGTTACAAAAACATTATGTATAAACTTTCTTTATATAAGAACTATGTAACTTTAACTTTTCATTATAAATAGAGATATATAAGAATAAGGTCAATCTTTGTCAGGTTTAAATAAAATGGTTTAAAAATATTTTATTGTCGGGTTTAGATAAAATATTTTAAAAAAATAATTTTTTTATTATTTACATTTAATTTTGTTTCATTTATGGGGAAAATAAACATTTTTAAATACCATATCTCATTTTGTACTTTTTAATTAAAATAATCGTCTTAGGACTGACGTTATAGGGTGCTAACACCTTTCCGACATTGTAATCGATTCTTGAACTCAAAATTTGGTTTAAAGATCTTTATTTTTAAAAGGTTTTTCTATAGTTTTTCTTAATAAACTATAATAGCTTATTTTTTCTACAAATATTTTTTGTCATTTATCGTAATTTCAACTTAAAATAATTAGAAAATATATCAAATAGATGTCAAGTGTGCTTTTCTAAATAACACTTTGGAATAAGAAGTATACGTTGAATAGTCTACAAGTTATGTGATTGAGGATAAGGAAGATAAAACAAACATATTAAAGAAACATGATATAGATCGAAACACACACTAAATATTTCGTATAAAAAGATTGATTCATACTAAAATAACTTTCACAAATATTCACTTCAACATACTTTCTATATTAAGTTTATTAAACTTAATTATAATCTTATTATGTGTCTTTATGTTGATGATTTAATCTTTACTTACCAAAACGATCTCAAAATATTTACAAAGTTTAACAAAGTTATTAAAAGTCATTAATATATAATATTTTAAATCAAAAAATTCATAAAAAGCATAAAATATTATGAGCAAGTAAATAACATTTTCAAATTGCCTCAACAAATTCTTTTATAAAAGATTCTAAGAAAATTAAATAATAAAGAATCGAAACACGGTCAAAAAGGTAATTATTAAATATATTTATCAAAAATGTCTTGTTGAAGGGAAAAAATCTATTATTATTAATTAAATAAAAAGTAACTACTATTTTTTTTATGAATATAAAGAAGAAAGAAAGGTTTATGACTTATTTTAATTATATTTATAAAACAAAGTTTTATTCTTTATACAAAAAATTAATAAATAAATTATTATGAATGTATATGAGTCTAAATTTTTAGTTTAATTATAAAAATATTTTTCAAAAATAAATATTCAAATTAGTAATTTATAATTATTTAATAAAATTTAAATTATTTCATAATATTTAGTTTTAATTAAAAGTGAAATTAAAATTAAGAAAAACAGTTATATGAATGATAATAATAATAATAATAATTTCATCACAAGTAAAAAACTAAAATTACTTGTCTAAATATTATGGACAAATTTCATCAAAAAAACCTCGTTTAATTCTTTAAACTTGGAAATAACTTATAACACTGTGTCAAAAAGTCTCTAAGAATTTGTGCTTTTCTGAGTAGTTATAAGACGTGTTCAGTTAAAAAAACATAAAGATTTTAATTCAATATAACATAATAGTTATTACCTTTCAATAAGAAATCTAAAATTTAAAAATATGTAGAAGTATAAATTTTAAGCACCACCCATCAATTATTCTACCAGCTTTACATAAATAATCCTAGCCATACATTGTTTATGCATTGTATCTAATGGTCAGAAATTCAAGTTGACTGGTGCACCACGTTTCAGCCGGTGTTCCATAAAACTTCCAACAAAATTTGACTTCTTCCTTGAAAAAGATATTTCATAACCGACAAGAAAGGTCGCAATCACTACAATTACGTATGGAGCACATGTTTGTGTTAACTTTTTTTTCTTTTTATATTCTATACCTTTCCTTATTACATGGCGATCTTTATCATGAGAGTGATTGAATTTTTAACATTTTATGATTATTAATATATTGTAATATTTATATACCTTATTTTTTTTTCTGAAAAGTTCCAAACTCATTTAAAATGGATTAGTAATTGAATTTTGTCAAAATCATGAGATTTTTTTCAAAATAATGAATTACCTTATTTCAAAGCCGGGATAATATTACCCTGGGAAACGTTTTTCTTTTAAAGACAGAGTTAATTTACGCACTTGATTTTCTTAAGTTTTGAGGAAAATTTGTTATCACATCACATATTAGCTTCTTTAGATTTTAATTTTATTGATCATTTTATCTTTCAAGTGTAGCATTAGAACAACAACATCGAGTTATAATTCGCCCAATAAAAAAAAAGAAGCAAGAAATATAAAAAAATGAATCACGATAATTTATTTTTTTTTTTCTGAAGAGAATTGTGCTGTGGCAAAGTATGTGATGATAAGGAGGTGCTATGCAAGGATAAGGCATTGGAAACTATCTACGATTAGATAAGGACTTGGAATCCTATTCAATATATATTTAAAGTATAATATCTTGAATATAATATTAATCATAATAGATAAGGAGATAAGTATTTATATTTTTAATTCTAAAATTAAGAGTTTTAAAAGTTTTCATAAAAGCATCTTCAATATAATAAGTTTATTTGAATCATATTCGCTTTGGTGTATACCTTTTCTAACTTAAATATTGAAGCATTATTTGTAAGTGGTTATTCGCTCCGTTCTTCTTTGATATACAACTCTTTTTATTATTATCGTTATTTAAAATTTGACTTATAAAACTTAATCATATATTAACATTTAATCATATTTTATTTTTAATACAAGGGTACTTCGGTCAATTTGTGAATATATCGATTTGTAATTTTTTTACAGTATCACATCATCAAACCAATTATTAGTTTTTTACTCATTTCTCTTCATTTTCGCGTTTCTTACCCTTAATTTAAATAAAGCTACTTTCCACTTACACAACTTTTTACTATCTAATTCAAAAAAAAAAAAAAAGCATAAAAGTTCTCAATAAATCCGTTAGATACATTCAATTTTCAATAAAAATAAGCAGTAAGGATGAAATCAATATTTCACAGCCAACCATGGAAAAATATATTACCGGTGAAAGCATTTGGGAGAAGGGTTAATTTCAAAATTATGGAAGCAAAGCTGCAAAGAAATTGGGCAAAAAATGGATCATTATCTTATTGTGCAAAGATGATAACCTTTCTTTCTAATTGAAATAAAGAATCCAAAAAAGTTATGAGGATCTATATAACTGATCACCCATTAAGTTATATAATTATATTTTTCTTAAAAGGGTAGCTATGTTGGGACTTTTGAAAATTTATTCTGTCAATCAATGCAATCTCGAGCAAAGTTTTGTAGGATTTGTTAGGGACTGATTCCGATAAACCATTAATTAATCATATTGTGGCTAAAAATGATATCAATTATTTTTGCACGTGTATGTTCTGTATAAATACAATATATCTTGCTTTATGCAAAGGGGCTTTTTCTATATATATCTCTTTTTCATTAATAATAATTTCAGATCATTCATTTTTCTGCTCTTGCTTTCTTCTTCTTTATTTCTTTTTATATTTCTTCTATAATTGTCACATGTATCTAAAGTTTTAATAGATTTTAGTTTTTACATCTTTCGTTGCCCAATTTATTTTTTTTCTCTACTATTTATTTTCTTTTCTCATAGTCTTAACACACCCATCATCTTAAAACTTGGCAATGATAATTCTTTTAATTTAGAAGTAGTAAATTCTTGCTACATTGCATGGATTGAAGCTATTTTTCTTTTTTGCATGGATTGAAGCTAATTTTTGTTTTTTATGGTTCTGTAGTGTTTAAAAAATGAAAAAAAATCTACGAACATGTCCAGTCCAACAATATAAAATTATGATTTATTGATTATAAATAACAAAATTGGTTAATAGTCGTCTCGACTTATTGCATCTTTGTCAATTCTAATTCTTACAAAAATGGTTAGCCTTGACTCTACCTTTTAGACTAAGACGAAGTTGTAAACTTACTATGTGTCACATATTAGGGTTTATGTGAAAAAACTAACTTCGCATCTCCAAGCGTGATCAAACAATTAATGTTTTTTTTTCTTGATATCAAGAAAATCGTTAACACTCTCGTCGTTATTGAATCACCAATAATTGTTGACAACCACATTGAAGCTATTCTTGATGACTTGTCTAACGAATACAACTCCTTCATCACCTATGTCACCTTGAGACTTGACCCATATACAATGAAGGAGATTAAGGCTCTTCTATCAGAGGAAAGGAATGTTTTGAAGAGAACATATTATCTGCAGATAATCTTGTTCAAGCTAAGATTGTCACTAGACCTCCTTCCACCTTCTCGCACCGTCCTCGTTCATCTTTTCTTTAGTCTAAACCAGGACATGGTCAACCATGGAACTCTTTCTCTTCTAAAAATACTCGTTTTAGTCCTTCTTGTCCACCTTTAAAAGTGTCTTCAAAACAACAATTCTTGAAACACTTTGAAGGTTTAATATTAGATTTGTGGCAAGAATGGTCACATAACGACCAATTGTTGGCACATGTATGATCAACCTTTTTCATCATCTATTAATGTTAACTTATAACATCTTGTTTTTTTAGTTCTTGATGATGATGAGCCTTCAATTCTTGGAACACTCTTGACATTGTATGATCCTTTGTGGTACTCCAGCAGCGGAACTTTGCATCATTTCACTCTTGATATTACTAATCTTTCTACCAAATCAACATACATTGTAACAATTGGTAATGGCTCAACTTTGCATATTCAAAATGTTGGTTCTACTAATTGTACTATTCCTTCTTCTTTTGTCAAATTAATTTTTATTAATCTTTTACATGTTCATGATATCACAAAGAACTTACTTTCATAGTTTGCTAGAGATAATCAAGTCTTTTTGAGTTTCATCATGACTATTGTTGTGTTAAACACCAAGTAACAAAGAAGATCTTACTTAAAGGAAAACTTAAAGACGGGTTATATGTTCTTCCAAATCTTCTTCATGACTATACCATTTCTGTTAATGATACAAATCTTACTTTCAGTTTTCCACTTACAATATATGGCACAATCATTTTGGTCATGTTAATCCAAGAGTCATTCATCATTTACTCAAACAAACAAACTTTTTTGAAACTTGTGTTGTGGAAAAATATCATTAATTACCATTTCAAGATTCTATTACTATATATTCTTAACCTTTACAACTTATGTTTATTGATGTTCGGAGACCTTCTTCCTCCTATCTTCTAATGGTGCACGTTACTATATTTCCTTTCTTGTGGCATATCTAAATACATCTAGTTTTATCTTTTGCATAAAAAAATCACAAGTTCAAACAATTTATAAATCCTTCAAAATATATTCTGAAAAACAAATATGTCTTCAAATTCAAAGCATTGAAACTAATAATGCTAAAGAATTTTTTTGTTTAAAATCATTTTTAGCTAATCATGGAATTAAACATCATCTTATATGTTAACATACAAATAAGCAAAACAAATCTATCAAGAGAAAACATAAACACATTGTTGAAATGAAATTAGTTCTTCTTGCTAGAGTATCTTTATCTTTAAATTTCTAAGGGAAAACACTTAGTAGTGCTACTACTAACGTATTACCTTCTATTAATATACACTACAACAATCCTAATCAGTAATCATCTTCTTTTTAACTATGGATGTTTCAATCATAAGAAGGATACTTATAATGTATTAATGAGCGGAAACCAATGAATAATTCTATAGTGATAAAAATAAGGATGGTGGTGACATGATTTTCCCATGTTGGTAAAGAAGAAGAATGAGGTCACACCTACAATTGAAAATGAACCTAAAATAGATTCATAGCTTTAGGATGCTAATATAGGAGGAAGGTTAAGTCAAAGGCAATTATTTTTGTACCATCTAGATATATGATATTGTCTTTAACTTATTTTGATACCCTCTCTTACTAGAACCATGGATATGTATGCATATGTGATAAGTATCAAACTCACCAAGTTATTGTTTACTTTATAATATTCATTTTGGTCCCTAAATTTTTATTATTTATTTTTTAAAATTAAAATCTATAAACCATAATATCCACCATATGCATTGCCTAAAGAAAAATCCTAAATGCATATATTCCCATAGTATTTGTCGTGTCACATTTTTAGATAAGGAGTAGAGGGTGAGGGATCAGAGTAAGGTATGAGGGATAAACATTGATTTATCACCCTTCATGCAACTAACGTGTTGGTCCCTAATGCGAGAAATATTATGCAAGGTAAGACCATTATCCTTGAGGCCATCCATAAGTTATTGTACTATAATCTTGATTTGCTTAGCCTGTCTACCTCTAATATACCATTTATCAATTCCAATTTTATCATTTTGGACATCAACAACCCATTTTGGATATCAACAAGCCTAAATTGACTAACCATATTCATATCCTTTTCTTCTTTGTCTCCCTCCCCACATGCTCTAATTGCATTCTTCGATTGAAGGAATTTGCATGTTTACACCTCGTGCATACCTCCCTAGTTTGACACCATATGCCTTTTGCAGGGGTTGTTGGATCTAAGTCTTACCATTATGCCAAAATTTATAATTGATAGTCAAGACACAACTTTTTCTATTGCAACAGCTCAAGTGACATGACTTGGCCCACTTGACCTTTGTCACGGGACAATTGATGTCACCTACAAAATCCTTGTCCCACTAGGAATCAAACATTTTGATTGTGACTCAACCCATTTGGCTTTTTTCATAGGATAATTGTGCAACCTACAACAATTTCCCTCTGAACAATTATTCCATTAGAAATCAGACTTGTTACCTTGTCTATGATACCAATTGTTAGATCAAACACTTACCACTAGGCTAAAAGTTATAGTTAATAGTCAACTATTTTTACTTAAGAGCGTAACACGATTATGACTTGGTCCACCTGGCCTCTATCATGGAACAATTGATATCAATTGCAACAGGCGTGTATCAAAAGATATGTGTCTTCTTGCGCTTGACATCATCCACTAAGAGAGAATGTGTAGTAGGTTGTGACATTACGAAAGAAGAATAGTGTCGCACACTCACTAATTTTAACATTCTACAATTTAAGATATGTTGACCCAATGGGGTTTTCTATATGAATTTTAGACGAGGATTAACACAAACGTGTGTAGATTCATGTTTCTTTCTCTTAAACAAATATGATGTTATAAACACTGATCATGGATGAAGTTAAAATTTATGTTTTAAGAGCATAATTGATAATGAGCCTATAAAAATTCTAATTTTTTTAATTTTAAAATAAATAATAACAATTTATAAACAAAATTGTAATATTATAAAATATAGTAATGACTTCCTAAGTAAGATAGTTATAACATGTGTAATATATATATATATATATATATATATATATATATATATATATATAATAAGAAAGGATACCAAAACAAGTTATTTAGATAGAACATAAAAGGAGTTTGGGTCATATATGTTAGCCTATGAAAAAAAAATTAACGAGAAAAAAAATTATTTCAATGTGAGTAAAAAGAGCTTATTAGACATGTTCGTACAAGTTATTGTGTAAGGACTTATAGGAGGAAGAAGAAATTTTGAAGTTAACTATAAGTTAGAATTAGTTTGTGGATAAGTTAATTTGAAAAAATTCTTTTAAATAATTTTTCTAAACTCTTATTTTTTTTTTAATTTTTGCTTAAGCTAATTTTAGTTTATACAAATTTTTATTCAGTTTTTTTATACTTTTCGTCTCTCTTAGAAATCTCTATATGAAAACTCGTTTATACACATTCATAAGTACTTTGGTAGACAGAATATAAATTAAAGAGAAAGAAAAAATTGAAAAAAAGTAAAAAAAGAAAGAAAAAAAAAGGAGAAAGAGATAAGTGATAAATAAAGTGGAAATAAAAAGTTTTTTGGTTAAAGAGAAAATGGACGAGAAATAACTGGAAATAGATTTTTTTAGTGGAAAAGAAATAAAAAAAATAGAAATTATTTGGTGAAGAAATGTAATTTTTTAAGACTATTTGATTTAAAAAACTAATTTTTTAATTATTAATGTTAAATTTATTACTACCTATTTTTTATTATTATGAATTATCGTTTATATTTATATTTGCTATTAGTTTTATTTATACGAATGTTAGTATCAATTAACGTAAAATGAAAGTGTGAAAAGAAGGATTATGAGGGAGAAATATGGAATTATAAAACAAGACAAGATGAAAGAAAATGTATAATTGATCATCTTATTTACATAATCTATTACTATGGAAAATACAAACGAGACTGAGCCTATATGACTACATTTTTTTATATAATAAAAAAAATAAATATAGTTAACAAATTTTGATCTAATTATTATTACAATGAAAAAAAAATTACTAAAAGATAAAGAGTAAGACTTAATTAGCAAACACTTGTAAAAATAATCTACTTCTTAACTTTTATAATTATAAAATAAAATGTTTTTTAACTTATCTCATCATGGATAATTTCTTATAGATCAACTAAAAAGTTTGTTAATAAAAATAAAAAATATTAAAAATAAAGAGGTAAAACACCTATATAGAAAAATGAATTCTTATTATGAACTACTAGTCGTTGAGACTAACTCCATGTCTCTAATTTTTTAAGAAAATAAAATTAATGTAATTATAATTACTTATATGATCTACAATCTGAATAGTTTGTTTTATTTTCTTAATTTTGAAATATAATTAAAGATAAAATAAGAATATCATAAATAGAGGATTTTTCTTTATTAATTATGAAAAGTAAATGTAATTGTTTTAGTATTTGAATAATTATTTTCAGGATTTGAATAATTTATTTTTATTATTTTTTAATTCAAAAATATGATTAAAAATAAATTAGGAATATGAAAATAGAAAAATTTTCTTAGATTATAAATGAAGCTAAACACTTAACGTTCTTCTTTTATAATGAAACTCATATCTTTGAGATTACGGATACATCATGTTTTTACACTTTTCTATTCATTTCTTTCTATAATTTACTCATTTACAAAGACTTAGACTTTTATTCTCATCTTCACTTTGTTTATCATTTCTATATACTTAATACCATCTAATAATTACTTCATAAGAATAATAAGAGAGTTGTTTATCCTATACATTATGGCAAGATGCCAACTGCATAAAGTTTTTGAAATTTCAACATGTCATTAGTATTTTCATCATGATAGATTGGTCTCCACTACCAAATTATTATAAATTATAAATAAAATAAATTACTATTTTCATGTAATCACATATTTTTTTTAGAGACAACTTTGTTCGAGTAAATATACCTATTAAAAACTCTTTCTTCGAGTATTTAAAGTAAGAACTGACTTAAAATTGCTAGTTAAGTCAACTTCCAATGGTCAGTTTCCTAACATCCACACTTAAAATTAATATTAAGTAATTAGGAAACCAAATTTAGTTTCTTTTAATATTTTAATAATTTTATTTATATATTCTAAAGCTATAAACACATACATTATAAGAAAAAAAAAAGTTATTTAAAAATTAATTTTTAACTACCAAATAAAATAGTTGTTAATTATGATCAAAATAATCACTAAATTAATTATTTGATTTAATGACCACTTAAGTCAAAATAATTGATATTTAATATTAGCTTACTAAGATTTTAGTCACTTATACCAATAGATTCTAAATTAGATTATAATGGTATAAGTGACTAAAACTTTGATAGTTAATATTAGATACTGATTATCTTAACTTAATTAAATTAAGTCATTATTTTTATTTTATAGTTATTTAAAAACCAAAACCTAATTTAGTAATTATTTTGATTTTATAATAATTATTTTATTTAGTGACTAAAAATTATGTCTAAATAACTTTTTCTTTTATAATGATAGATTAGGACGTGTAATCAAACTAAAAGAAAAAAAAAAAAAACTAGTAATTCTCGTATTTCAACATTTTGGATATTTATTTGACTGGTCTTTTCAATTTGAATTCAGAGATCAAATTAAATTTATAAAATTTGCGATAGAAAAATTAACTAATAAGTATGCATGATATATTTTTTAACTATTGTGACACTTTTTATTTTGATAGTAAGAGCATAACTAAAACATATTAATAGGATAAATACTCCTTTACTTTTAACTAATAATATAAAAATTTTACACTAAAGCGGAAATAAAATGCTTATTTGGAAATAAAATGCTTATTTGTATTTGCATTTTTATCATATTATTTTATTTTTTGAGTTAAAATATAATTATTAATGTAAATTTTATTATTTTATATATTAATTTTTATCTTTAATATTAATTTTTATACATATTTATAGTTTGTTTATTTTTATGTATTTTTTTTTAATTTCAGACATTGTTTAAAAGATTTAAAACTAAAATTAAAGAAATATAAAAATTGGAATATAGAAAGAAAAAGCTGAGAAAACAAAAGAAAAATAGAGTGGAAGGAAGTAAGAAGATACATATTTATATATCTTTATAGATAATATGTAAAAAGTTCAAATCTTACATTGATAATAATGTCAAAATTGTTTGTTTCTTGGGGTATCCCTGCCCTCACTAGTAGAAAAATAGGCTTTAACGTCTCTTTTTTATGACGGTTAAAGGGACAAACGATGTAGTCAGAAACGCGGTGACATTTTTGTAAATAAATGAACAATTTCACGTCGGTTGGCACAAACAACCGTCATTGACCTATTTATAAAAAAGAAAAATTCAAATTTTTAAAAGTTCCAGGAGGCGCGTGAATCCCACTTCGGTTAAGAGGCCATCATCGACGTGGGATTGTTGTCCACTATGTCGGCTACGGGCTCATAACTGACATGGTGAATGCTGTATGACAAATTGGGGAAAATTGGGGAAAAAAGTTGAAATTAGGGCAAACACCACGTCGGTTCTGGGCTTTGTAACCGACATGGTGTGTTAACAGTAAATTTTTTAAATTTTAGGGCATGCACCACGTCGGTTGGGAGTCCAGAACCGACGTGGTGCGTCTATTTTATTTCAAACGCGCCTTTTTTCTTCACTTTTCTTCTTCTCCGTTGCGTGCGTATTCTCCCTGGCACTGTTCCGGCGTCTTCTCCTTCACTTTTCGACCTCCATTTGCACCTCATTCTACTCGATTTTACTTCCTCTTGTTCGCATTTTCGAGAGCTTCAATTTGAACGATTCTATTTTCGATTTCAAGTCCGTTCGTGCTCCGTTTACTTTGAAGCCGTGCTCTCATTCTTTCTCTTCCATTTTCTTTTGCTTTTACTGATATTGTTATTGTATTGAGCATTTGTTTGTGCTTTGTGATTTTGGTAGGGTTCGTTTGGCCAATTTGGGTTCGTTTGTGTTGTTGGTTTTGGCGTCACCACTGCGGGTTCGGTTTTGGCATCACCACTGCCCTACAAGAGGTGTGTTTTTATCTTCTTTGAAATGGAAGAACAATATGTGTTGAA
>Ga0099825_1005212_pt1 | contig 16749 bp, 10 predicted proteins | sample SiratroredBW_FD_76838 | JGI IMG/M metagenome (GOLD analysis project Ga0099825, IMG submission 76838) | Root nodule microbial communities of legume samples collected from California, USA - Siratro red BW | ecosystem: Host-associated > Plants > Roots > Nodule | place: USA: California | collected...
CTAAGTCATTAAGAGCTGATAGATTCAGAAAGCTTAGAAGACTACTGAATGTTGTTTGTCTTTAAATGTTTTTTTTGTAGATTTTGAATTAGGGGAGAGTGTTGAAGATTGACTAATTCAAAAGTTTAAAAGTGAGAATAAACTAGTGGTTAGTATGTTGAGGATACCACTATAAGTAGAGATTTTGTGTGTAAGCATAGATACATTCAAATAATAGAAAGTTTCATTTTTTTCCCAGTTTTGTATTCTTCTGCTTCAGTTTGTTTAGCATTCATTTTTTTTCTTTTCTCCAAAACTTTTGAAATGTTATAAAGTTTATAAAAATCAGATAAAGTTTTAAAATTAAACTTATTTATTGAGACCAAAATACTATATATATTTTTTCTTTATTATCTCATCCTGTATGGTGTACCTCTATAACAAATATGTACTTAAGAATGTTTATAAATAATGAAAAATATATATAATCTTATTACGTACTCACAATAAAAAATTAAGAAGCATTTGATTCCACCCTGAACCTCACACTAAAAATTATAAAATAATGAAAAACGTTTAACGAAGTAGGCTCTTCAGATATTCTATTCCAACCAATGAACATGGATCCGAAATAGTAGTTCAAAACGATTCTTAATCTAATCCAAGTACATTGGTAAACTCCAACGTTAACATCATTCAGAAGCAAAAAATGCCTTATGTTTCCAAAGGCAAATAATTATCCCAATACTTTAGGAGTCATCTTAGAATGAAACTTTTTGCTTATACACAATGACGAGAATGACCTCAATGAACAAAGCGAAGATGTTTCCGTGTGTCAAAGGATGTCTCTTTTTCATTGGCTGCGGAAACGTCAGATTCCGTGAGATCTCACCTAATTGTGACACGTGTAGGTCATCCTCGTGATGTTGGCCACTTGATTGGCTTTTTCAGTACCCACGTGAGTCGGAAGCGCAATACGTCACGTGACTAATGTCGAGGTATGGGTCCCGTCCAACTGGAGTGCGCCACGTTGCGTGCTACTAAATCTGGCTCACGTGTCCATTGTCGGTATCAATAAAAACGGTTACAAGATAAATTTTTAACGAAATTTATAACTTTTGTTTAAGATTGTATTTAATTTTTTAAATTAATATCTTCAAAGTTCAAAAAAGGTATTATTATTATGATTATTATTATTATAATCTTTTAAGTTCTTGAATAAACATCAAAATAAGAAATGCATAATATTTAGAAAAATTTAGGGACTTGATTTCTTTTTTAGTTTTAGAAAATATATATGCAAGATACAACTTTTTGAGGGTTTTCTTTTTAATTGTGGTGCAATCCTTTTTAGAAATTTTTAGAATAGATAAAACAAAATTATTTTCATTATGGATAAATTGTACTAAATTGATACGATTTTATTAAAAAAAATTAATAAAATTGTATCATGACAATGCAATTTTAAATATTTAACTAAAATCATGCTAAATCAGCACAATTTTAATGTAATAAAATTGAACGATTTTAAATATTTAACTGAAATAGTGTCAAATCAGCATAATTTTAATATAATAAAATTGAATTGAAATTGTGTCACCTTAACAATATTTTAGAATAATTAAAATTATGTCATATTATCACAATTTTAATTAACTAATCATGTTATATGACATTATTTCTTCGTAATGAAATCATATTAATTAAACACAATTTATCTATAATGAGAATTAAAAAAAATTTGTCCATTCTGAAAATTTTAAACAAATATTACACCAGAATGAGAAAAAATCACTTATAATTATTTAATATATTTTATTATGTTTTTATAATAACAAAAAAAACTAAAATATTTATTGTAATTTTTATTTTAATAACATATAAAATTTTATATTTGTTGGTATTTAGAAATAATTAATGTATTGGATATGTTCATGTTACCACAAGTTTCGAAAAGCTCAGTAGTCAGGAATCAGAAAATGAGATAAGTAATTTTTTCTGATGGAGTGTTTTTAAGACTAATTAAGGAATGGAAAAACAAAAAAGTTATCTGAAAATTATGAAGTAAAATGTAATGATAAATATTTTCTTACAATTGTTATTTTATTGGTTAACTTAAATATTTTAAAAGCACTGTGTGTCATTTTCTTTAAAATATGGACCAGAAAGGCAATGTCTAATATTCTTAGCATTACGTTCGTTTATCTCTATTTTCAAGTAACTTTACCATTTATATAACTACGAAAAAGTTCATAAAAAATAAATAAAAAACCATCCTTCTATTTTCCTTGATAATTTTTGTATCGGAAAACAATCGCGGAATGGGCGTTTTCTCCATTTATTATGTTATAAATTATAATATTCTTCTTTTTCCTTGTTTCCATTTTTTAATTCCTTGATCATCAAGGCCTTTGAATTTTCTATCATTATAAAATAATAAATTATAAATATTCAAAAAAAATTATTTAAGATTTAAATATCTCTTAAAAAATATAGAAAATTAATAATTTAATTACCGTAATAAATTTTCGATCAATTTTGTTTTTACTAAAATAGATATATTAAATCAATAAATTATTTTGAAGATATACTTGAACATTAATTATTAGAAAAAAGAGTAATAAATATTAAAAAATGTATATGCATTTTTATTAGACTAAGAAGAGTTTGTAATTTTAAATTAGAAGCCTCTTGAGACAAAGTGTAAGATTATTCCCATACCAAAATTTTCATGTCGAAACTTTTTAGTTCTGTTTCATCAAAGTCATTTAATAAATTAAAAACATGTAATTTTGAGAAGCCTTGATGGAGTCCTTGCATTAATTTTAGATAATAAGAGAAACTGCCATTCCATGAATAATCTTAATGAAATGTATAGTCATGACAAAAGGATATAAGATACAAATGATTAAATATTTTGTAAACATGAATTTGTACATAAACAGTTAAAAAGAAAATATTATGAGAAATATTTTTCATGTGATTATATTTTAGAATTTGTAAACATATATATGAAAGCCTAAGAAAAGCTAAGTAATTTTATTTTTATCAGTTAGTCAATTTTAATACTTAGTAATTAATTAGAAAATAAAAAATAATAATAAAGTATTTATCATAATTGAAATTATTAATATTCTGAAGAATGATCACGACTGTATTTTATTCTTTAAAGTACATGTCTCACTTTAAAGATACCTATAGAATATAACAAGATATTTGTTTACTATAAAACATAGCTACATCTATGAAGAGAGATAGAGAGGATTCAATTTAACAAATAGTTTATTTCATCAAAAGGTTAGTCTAATAAAAATCGATTTAACGAAAACTTTGAAAAATCTAATCTTGTAAGAAAATTTTTCGTAGAGTCCTGGATAAATCTCACTCTACTGCATCACCTTTTAACAATTTTTATTAGTTTTATTTTGGTGATGAAATATTATAAGTTTATAATTTTGTGTAATATTCAGTAATTTTTTCTTGATAAATTTCACAATAATTTAGTTATCATATTTATAAATTGTTGATTTATAAATATTGTATGTGTTATTACAAGTGGAGTACCTCTCATATATAGTTATGATATGTTGTATTACTAGATATGAGTTAATTCATTTATGTATGATGATGAGTGTAATTATAGTTTATGATGATAATAGGGTTTTGTATAATTTTATATTTAATTTAGTTAACTCACATTTGCATTTATGATTATGATTATTGTACTTGGAACAAAGAATAAATATTATTGTGAGGAGGGAATGAAAGCAAAATTTCAAGATAATGAGTTAATTTATAATTTTATTTTTTGATGCATTTTAAGTTTGAAGACTTGGAGTCTAACATATGTTTATCTCTATATAATATACCTACTTATAAAATGCTGTGATAATTTATTATATAATATAATTTATTATATATTATTATATTAGCATCATTCGTTTAATTTATGGATGTTACGTATATAAAGTTGATATTCTCTATATATGATCCATATAATAAAAAATATTAATTTTCTTTTAAAATATAATTTTTAATTTTAAGACACTCATTATGTAACAACAATAAATTTGAATGAGTTTCCTATGTTTTTTAATATTCTTCATAAAATAAAAAGTAAATATGATGATATAGCTGACTAAATGTATATATTAATTAATACTAGTACATGAAAACAAGGGGTTAGTACATTTAATTACTTATATTTTTGGCTTAAAAGGAATTTCTTTCATCACAATAACAAAGAAAATTATTGGAGATGAAAAATGCTATTCTCACCTATGTTCCTTAAGATAGAAATATAGTACGTACTTTCTCATATCCTTACACATTAACCTCACCGTCAAAAAAAACAAAAGAATATAGAATAGGTTAATCAGCTAATGTACTATATACCTATATGTGACTATGATTGGTCTAAGGTATTAGTGGTGCAATTAGTTTATTTATATGTAAGCTAAGTTTGAATAAAGTAATGTATAACATTAATAATTATGGTAGATAATATTTTTTTCTATGTTTAGAATGTATAGAAAAGATTCCTTTATGTTTCTGAGCAATCAATGAGGTTCAGACGGACACTGTAGCATGAAAGCCAACTCTGTTCCCATGCATGCACATGTTTGTCTTGTCTCACAGTGATTCCATAGCTGTGAATATGAAATTAAGTGCTAATAATATTTTACTGAATATTATAAGTCTCATTTGGTGTATATATTTTTAATCACAGGAAAAAAAGTGTCATTCACATCAAAATAAGTGATGCAACTGGAGAACCTTTCTAACTGGGTCACTGTCCATAATCTCTTTGCTCTTTATTCTTTAAGCATATCAACTTTTTATCCTGAAAAATCAAAAAAAGAAAAAAAATCACGGATAATATGCACATGTCTTTGTCAAGGATACAAAGCCACGTTATGTTCATTACTCAAAGCAAAATTGGGAACAAAAAATTAAAGAACAACACCTTTTTAAGTGTTTGCCATAGTTTGTTAAAAAAACTTGTCGCAATATAATCCTACATATTTGAATAATTCACAATATGTAACATAGGTGCATAATTACAAACCTCACTGTTTTTTTTTTTTTCAGAAAATAAATGTTCTTCACTTAAATAACCCTACTCAAATACTGATAGTAAAATTTTTATTTAAATATTAAAACTTGCACACATAATTAACTTCTTTGATGCTAAATTATAATAAACTTGGAATATTATTTGCACACACATGAAGTTGTGATAAGACCTAGTGGAGGATGAAATTGTCCTTTGAACAGATTAAGACCTCATCAGTTGCATGGAAGAACATGAACGCGTGTCATGGGATGGTTTCTAAGGCACATATTCTGCAGAAGAAGTGCCAGCGATGAGAGTGGAGAATCATGCGTTGAATTTTTTTTCTTAATTTCCAAAAAATATTTTTATATTTTGTAAGAGTTCTGCTAACTACAAAAAAAAATCAAAATATTTTCTATTCAAAATTATTTATAAAATAAATTAAAATTATGGGGAACTGAATTTGTAGGAATTTTAATGAAAAAAGTTCCTTTAATTTCTTAATCAGGGTCCTTAACAAAAGTTTTGAACTGAGAAAAATCTAAGACACCGTAATTAAAACCCATGAGCTAGTTTTTCATATAATTTCATTAAGTGAACAGTTATACACATTTTTTTTCATAGACATTAATAAATGAAAATTAATTTTTTAATACTTAATAGTAAAGGAATAAACACAATTTTTCTGTACATGTATAAATTCTTATCACATACAGAATTATAAAAACAATCCTACATTTTCTTAAAATATTTCATTTATTTAAGTTTTCAATGATTTAAATTCATATAGATATTTAAAAAATAAACAAGAATATTGACATTTCATAATTTTTCTAAAATGAAAAGATATCCTCTCAAATAAAAAATCATTCCAGTGATAAAAGAGTATGATTAAGGTGAACTTTGTTTCTCACGTGTTAAGAGACAAACTAATAAGAAAACATTATTAGTTACACGAGCTGAATCTTTTGTAGTTTAATTTCTTTAAATTTTCTACGTTAAAAAAAGTTAAATCATCAATCAATCCAAAAATATTTATTGTTTTCAAAGATGAATAATCCATGTCAATATATTCCTAAAGCAAATTAAAAATTAGTGTTTATATAACTTTAAGCATAATATCATAAATAAATTATACATGATAACTTTAATTAAAAAATTCTCAATACACATAAGTTTTTTTAATACATATATTTGTTTGAAACTGGAATTAGTAAGTAGTAACTAAATTAAGTTAAAATTTTTTACATGTTGATAAGATGTGGGTGTGGATATATATGGACACAGAGATTGAGAAAGAAGGGATTGATCATGTGATGGGAAAAACACTGTTACTGAACTGTCATTAAATTAAGGATGGCCCCGACAGGGACGGTTTGGTAATATGCTATTATAAAACTGGGCGGTTAGGAAGTCAGTCTTCTCAGTTGTGTTCTTCTTCAACGTGCTTTACCAGCAAACACACTCCCCAAAGAGAAGAGAGAGAGAACATAACTACACAAAGCAAAGCATAGCGTGGCATAGGATAAAGAAAGGAACAAAGTAGAATCGCAAAACCAAAACAGAGCACCTCTGTTTTTATTCTATCTCTCTCTCTTCGCCTATTCTTCTTCTCTCCCACGGTGCCCAATTCCAAATTTCCTTACTTTCCAGCACCTTTGGCTGCCTCTTGAAATTCGGTTCCTGATTTTTGACATGGCTTTTTCTTGCTGAGTGCCAAGTTGGAAGATTTTTTTTGAAGAGTATATAAAACAATGACTTGGAAAAGCAGGGGAGACCTGCTTCCCAAAAGTGTCATGTCTAAAAAATGGGCAATTTTTCTCTGTATTGGAAGCTTCTGTGCTGGGATGGTTTTCACCAACAGGTATATCAATTCTATGTTCTTCTCTGTCTCCTTATTTTGATTGATAATTTTTTCAGAGCTTTCTGGATTCTGTTTAATCCTGTTCATCGTATATTTCCTGCTTCCAGATCTTTATAGTAAACGTCAAAATTCAGCTGGTTTTTAAGTGCTTGTTTAATTCATTACCTTTGGGGTGTGTGTTTATTTTTGTGAATATGCTTCCAGTTTTTATGAATTCAGTCTTTAAGTCAACTCTTACTTTCTCATCATACTTCAGTTTATGAAAACTCAAAGAAGAAGTGGAATGGATCTGAATTGGATTGTCATGAATGAATGATCCTATCCATTTCAATTTTCGGTTGAAATTTCCGTTTCTTGTTTAATATGATTGACTCCTAAATTCTAACGACACGTCAATTCTCCGCTCTCAAATAACACTCTGCCTCAGCTCAACATCTTTCAATTTCTGCTAACAAATTAGTCCGAGTCCAGTTTTCACCGTTGATATTCACGATCCTACTAGCAAGTTTACTTGAATAATTCTTCTTGTGAATGAAAAAGAAATCACTGGTTTGGTTTATCTTAGTTACAGCACACATCATTGTTTGTCATATCATTCTCACTAATCAATGGCGAAGAAGACCTGTGACATGTTATAATTGATTGACACTCTAAGTCTTTCCTATGGTAGTTGCAACTGAAGCACTTATTTTTATATTTCCAAGTTGGTGAAACGTTGAATGATAGACCTTTTATTTTTGGATCTGCTTTGTTATTAAATAGCGATGGTCCAACATATTTGGGGGTGCTTTAGTTTTTTTAATTGCATCTATTTTTGTCCTTGCACATCATAATGGACTCATGAAGGATCAATGAAAGCGTGGTCACTAAAGAAATTTAATTCAACGTTCATAGTTTATATAACAACTTGACATATTTATTTCTTCTCAGATTCTGATTTGACCATAATGCATCATGTTTATGTACCTACTGCGGTACTTTGTTACACAGTTATTGTGGTGCTTTGCTTATACGAAATTTAACTGTATAGCAGGATATGGACTATACCTGAACCTAAAGGACTTGGACGGACAACAGCTATGGAAGCTGAAAAATTGAATGTAGTTTCAGAGGGTTGTAATTCAAGAATTGTAAGCATTTGTTACATTTTTCCCCTGCTTGATCAGTTTTAATAATTACATATAGCTTCAATTTATTGTTTCGGCTATGATGTAAATCCTGTGAAATTCATGTGTTTGTGTGCTTGTCTCCCTTAGTTGCAAGAGAAGGAAGTGAAGCGTGAAACTAAAGGCATCTATAGAGAGGCTTCCAAGACACAAAATGCCATACAGTAAGTTATACTTATCTTACCATTGGTAGTAATTTTATTTTAATTTTTTGTTGTTGTTTTCATAATAAATATGTGTAACTGAATGGAATGTAGAACCCTTGATAAGACTATTTCAAACTTGGAGATGGAATTAGCAGCTGCAAAGGCAGCTCAGGAGTCTATAAGAAGTGGTGCTCCAGTACCAGAAGATGTCAAGATGAGTGAATCATCTGGTAGGAGAAGGTACCTAATGGTCGTAGGAATCAACACTGCTTTCAGCAGCAGAAAAAGAAGAGACTCAGTTCGTGAGACATGGATGCCACAAGGTTCATAATTTCATGATTTCCTTTCTTCCCAATTATTTTTTGTTAGTACTTCTTTTGTATGTATATATATTTTTTCTAGTTTCTTATAATGTGTTCTTGTGATAAAATGGTAAATAGGTGAGAAGAGAAAGAAGCTAGAGGAAGAGAAGGGCATTATCATCCGATTTGTAATTGGTCATAGGTGCATATCTCAGCTCTTTTTCAAGGATTATATAGCATAAATGCCAACTCTATTGTTTTTATTTTAGTCTCAGTTGCAAATGCCATCGTTTTATTGTCTTTATGCATCCAACTTGTATCATATATTAATTGATACAAACACCGTGTGGTTCATTTGTTAGTCATATTTATATTGAATTAATTGTAACTTGAGCTTTTTGGTTTATCCTTTCTTATACCAGTGCCACATCAGGGGGTATTCTAGACAGAGCTATTGAAGCAGAAGATAAGAAGCATGGAGATTTTCTGAGACTGGTAATGGTCCTCTTTGTCTTACTGCGGTTTTTGCCCCAATCTCCCTTCACTCAAAATAGCATGATCTCATTTATTTAAAGGAAAAATTAAAAGAAATGCAACATTTTTCAAATCTGAGTGCTTTGATTCTGCAGGATCATGTTGAAGGATACCTTGAATTGTCAGCAAAGACAAAGACCTACTTTGCCACTGCTGTTAACTTATGGGATGCTGACTTCTATATCAAAGTTGATGACGATGTTCATGTAAATATAGGTATTTAAGCTGACTTCTATTGTTCATGTGATTAATGTTGTAGGATTCTTTAAACTGTTCCACATGGATTCTTGTTTCATACTATGCATCAGGTCTTTTGTATCACTAAAACATTCACTACTTTTTCAGCCACACTAGGACAAACTCTAGTGAGACACCGATCAAAACCACGGGTGTACATTGGATGCATGAAATCTGGGCCTGTTCTTTCTCAAAAGTGAGGATCTTTTTCTTTTATCCTTCTACTTTTTGATGAAAGCGTTGTAAACATGTACACTTCTTTCACTTCTATCTTCTTACTTGCCCAATTTCTTGCAGAGGGGTAAGGTACCACGAGCCAGAATACTGGAAATTTGGAGAGGCTGGAAACAAGTACTTCCGTCATGCCACTGGACAGTTGTACGCCATTTCAAAAGATCTAGCTACATACATTTCAAATAACAAGTGAGTGTTATATGTCACTTGTATGGGGAAAAAACAATTCAAAGAAAATTTATGGCTTGATGAAAATTTTTTGATCCACAATCCACATGGCTCATATGTGTGTGTCTTTGTCTCAGGCACGTTCTCCACAAGTATGCCAATGAGGATGTGTCACTAGGCTCTTGGTTTATTGGACTTGATGTGGACCACATAGATGATCGAAGACTCTGCTGTGGTACACCACCAGGTGAAGATTTTTCCCACAATTATATATGATATTGACCTGTATAAGTTAATGATTGGTATCACCAAATCATTATTCATTTGGTTAGTTTATTGTTAATCAATAACGGTCTACATTTTCATGTTCATTGTGGCAGATTGTGAATGGAAAGCACAGGCAGGCAATGTTTGTGTTGCTTCATTTGATTGGACTTGCAGTGGAATTTGCAGGTCTGCTGAAAGGATCAAAGAGGTCCACAAGAGATGTGGGGAAGGTGAGAAAGCTTTATGGAGTGCCTCTTTCTAGAGGCATGGCGGCTAAGAGTTCCTCTAACTCAGGAGGAAAGAACCACCATAATGAAACTAGGCTGCAAGAATCTTCCTTTTCTTTTTGCATAGTTTTGGGGAAGTATAGAGAAATTTTCATTTTACTATAGAGCAGGAGAGAGAAAGAAAGAGGGGATTGACCATGGTGGCTGCCATAATAGGAAGCATCTGATAGTCCATCCCACCAATTCTTTGATGCTTGAAGGGCACTCTGTGTGTTAATAGTTCCATACCTATCAAGCTCCTAATAAATGTAGATATAGATTTGGTTGGATGTTGCAGTTTTTTCCCTTTCACTTTTTAGTTCCTCACATGTAATACCACAAGAGCAAATTTACAAAACTGACCACTTTTTTTCTGTCTTGTTAAATATACACTATAAACTCCAAACATAGAATACATTAAATGGTTCTCAAGGTATAAATGGAAAATACCAAAACCAAGTTCCTACTTGGCCATTGCCCATTCAAACCTTTGAATTCCCATGAATGGAAATACCTAAACACATTGGACCTTATATCTATGGATTTCCTAACTTGCTTGAAGTACCTTTTTGTAAGTCATGAAGTCACTTAAGACTGTTCCCTAGGAGATTCTTTAGGTGTTGAAAATTGCAAGCAATGGTTTGAAACAAATAAAATAAACATATGGTGGAGTTAGGTACAACAATGGGATGTGACAATGGATGAAAAAACTAAACAAGTCTTTCTTTTTTGCTGGTCAACGATTTAGAAAAGTCCAAAGTGAGAAAATTACAAGTTTAGGGATTTTGTTCTATGCACTCACCAAAATGGTGGGCCCAACTACCCTATCCAAGAGACATGGTACAATTAGTAATGAAGTACTATTAATTGTTTGATTAAATTAAAACCCTAGCCGTAAAGAAAGGGGCAGAAAATGTAGTTGAAGACTTCAAGTTGCAACTATCACTTTCCTTCTGGTAATCACTTTCTTAGGAACAAGGTAAAAGGAGCCTCTTCTGACTGTGCCAAGAACACACATAGGGTAATAAGAAAATTGATGTTATTATGGTACAATTTTACTGCAGCAAGTACATAACTCATGTGCAGAACCTAATATTTAATTACTAAACAAATGCTCCTAAAAGATTCCTTAACAACTTGACCATGCGTCCCACATACTCAAAACAATGTTTTGTAAAGGAGATTAAAAGACAAAAAGGGAAAAAACTATGATCATGACTTAGTAATGGCATGTGAATTTCTGAACGGGGATAATAATGAAGCAACGGAAAATAATAGAAAAAAAAAGGATTTGTAAGATAATTTTTTCTTTCCTTTACTAATAAGTGATTCTAGTAACTAAATCATATGACTGCTTTAATTAGGCTTAAAATATTTCCACAAAAGTTATAAAGCAAATGACTATCCAATTTAATAACTATATGTTCAAAGAATCCAATTTAGCTGAGTGTGTATTAAGTTTAGACCATCAAGCTTTTGTAAAATGAATTTAACTATAAGTCAGTTCAAAGTATTAATATTTTATTTTTGAGTTTTATCTTGAAAGTTATTTTTTGATGACACTTGATATAAAATTGTCTAGTTAATACAACATTATATATTTTTTATTTGTGGATAGATCCATTTAACAATAATAAATATAACTCTAAAAATTGAAAAAATAATTTTTAAGAAGGGCTGATATAACTTCACATGCCCTTTGTAAAGAACCTAATTAACCTATTGAAATAATTTTTTTTACTTTTTAAATTATTTGGTTCCTACAAAGAAAAAAGGACTGACAATTTCACATGTCCTTTTTATCATATTTATTATTTTACATATCTTTTTCTTTTCCAAGTTTTCCTCTCCTGAGAATTATATAGATTTAATAGGTGTAAAAAGGTGTATTCCATTTTGTAAGTATGCTTCTTTTGTAATAATATTTAAATATATTTTTAGTTTATGCGTTGGAGGAGTTATTATTATTATTTTTCACTTTCATGATATTTTGGGGTGGTTTATATCTCTAATTATTTTATAGCAGGAGGGGGCGAGTAATTTTTATTCCCACTATTTTTTTCTTAATTTAATATTTTTGATGGTTAACTCACTTTAAATTGTAAAATGAAAAAAATAAAAAATTAGATACAAAGTAATTTTACTAAAGTTATTTTTAAAATAATTTCTTTCATCCCCATTTTAAAATGAGGTGGATAAAATTAAAAAAAAAACATAAAAAGAAAAGATTGAATTGTATTTAAATTTTCTTTTGCTAATCATTTTTATAAACACATTCAGAATAGAGACCAATACTTCATCTTTTGTTGGAAACAACTTCTTATACCATCTTCAAGGTCCAAAACCAAAAGCTTCTGGCTGCGAAAAGATACGAGAATAAAAACATTTAATATATATATATATATATATATTCATTTTATTTATTCAATATGAAATCCTCTTATTCCTTGTCATCATTAAAAATTTTACTAAAATCAATAGGAATTTTTTTTATTATATATTAAATATATTCTTTAATAAAGTCACTTTACATTGACAATTTTTTTCTCATCATATTTTCCTTAGGCAACCATCCTAACTAGGCCTCTAATCATGTTGCACCTAACTAAACTCAATTGCATTTTTAAAGTTGGGCTGGATTGTTTAGAGCATCCAATTTTAGAAATGGGTTGAATATCAAGTTTATCATAAATTTGAAACTCAATGAAACAAACTGAACTCAACTACATAATATTATAATAAAAATATTATTTGTGTCGTAATTCTCTATAAAACTAATTTTATTTTTATCATATTAATATTATTTATAAATAGGTTATAAATATTGCATTTACCTGGTAAATATTAAGAAATATTTAAAATAATTATTTTAAGATTTTTTATTAAAAGATGATAATATTTTAAAATTACTTAATCATAAGACTTTACTCAATCTAACCTAATAATATTTTGCTTAAATTGAATCATGCTGTTAAATTAAAAAGGTAAACCCAACTCAACACAATAAAATTTAATTAAATTAGATAAAAAAAAATTAAACCTTTCTCAGCCATGCCTACTTATATCCCTAATACGAAGAAGTATTGCTTTATTAAATCCCTCTTTTGAATGTATATAAATTAAAAAAAAGTTCATAAAAGTTTAATATTAATTATTATCAAATAAGACAAATGTCCAAATCAAAAGGCTATACTAGATAGGGAAGAATAAATTCATAGATAATATTTTGATACTATATATCTAGATTTGATTTTTTTCCAAGACACGTCAATGTCCGCTACCTAGTTTTCATGTTTATTCCTTCTTTCTTTTCATGACTTTTAATGTAGGAAATGAAAGTTGTTTAATTTTGTATTTTGTTATAAGCTTTCAGAGATTATATCATATAAGCTTTGAAGCTTATATATTAAATAAGCTATTCATCTTTACCTGGCTATCCATCTTCATAGGGTTTTAATAAGGACTAGTTTTGTCACTTTTAACCGAATTTCATACTTCTTTTCTTGTTATTGTAAAGAATAAAGGCTTATAATATGAATCAACATAAAAGAATTTGGAATGGGTAACATGTTGCAATTAAAGATGACAAATGAATTCTTTTAGGTGAGTATGGTTCAAATTCGTCTCAATTTTGATAAATAAATTTTATATTAATTAGATATGAGTCATATCCAAATTCTGTCATAGATAATTCTTATATTAATTAGATATAAGTCTTATCCGATTTTTTTAAATTGAATATGAAAAAATAAAATAATATATATATATATATATATATATTTATCTTCATCTCAATATCCATTTCAATACTTATTTTCATCTTCATCCTATTCTTATTAAAATTATTAAAATACCTCTAATTTATTAGATAACCAAAAATTCTTATATTAATTTTGTTTAATCCTTAGTTTTCTTTTATTGACAATAAAAAATATATTAAATAAGAAGTACAATAGATGTTTCTATCTTATACAAGACAAACAAAAAGAAATAAAAAAATCTAAAACTGTTCAGAATATTTTTTTTATGATTAGTTTTTTAACTTATTCATATATCATATATTTAGATATTTTTACTCTTTTTTATAATTATTTAATTTTTATTTAATATTTTTATTTGATATTTATACAATTGTTTTTTAACATTTGATATTAAAGACAAGAAAGTGTGTATATTTTTTATGTTGTTTACAATATCATATTTTCTTTATTATATTTTATTTTTAATAAAATTTATTTAATTAATATTTTAAATTGTAAAACATCACAGATATACTCATTTCTTGATAAATGAAGATGAAAAAGAAATTATACTTATCTTAAGAAAAAAATTGCTTTAGAAACAGAAATAAAATAGTCAAATGTCTAACAGTGTCATCTCTTGTTGCATTAGTGTAATTAAAATATAAGATAGTCAGATGTTAAATATTGTAATAGTGTAATTAAAAATGTAAGATAATCTATGTCAGATGATAAAGCCAACATCATTTGCTTTCACAATTACATTGTGTTGTATTATATACATAATGGTGGAGTTAAAATTTGTTAATATATCATTTATTAGTTGGCTCATCATTTGAGAATAACTTTTTATTTGTATTGTATCATATACACATATGTTCAAATATAGTTAAGTAGTTGGCTCGTTATTTGAGAATAACTTTTTTTTTATATGAGAATAATTATATTGGATTTATAGGTAACTGATTTTGTATTAAGGTTAAACACCTTTAAGTACTTTATATTAATTTTATTATTTTTTGTTAATAAAAAAAAATCATCATATGAGGTGATATTCTAATCAAAATTCAATTTTATTTAAATCAAAACTAGTTTATCTTCATTACCAGTGAGTTAGTAGATGTCATAAACTCTAACTATACTTATGACTTTATCTCAAACTAAACCAGTATGTTATGATGGTGAAAAAGACCTTCAATCTTTATAAAAGCTTCTTTGAGAAGATGAACTAGAATTTTTTAAAAATATTAATAGGAAATAGTTTATTGACTTGCCTTATGAAAGATACAAACTTCTCTTATATATAACTTATTGTGCAAAATTGTGAATTGTGTGAAATTATAGCAATTCTATTGTGCAAAATTGTATAGAATTATAAGAATCCTATTATAATGCCTATACATAAAAATCTTCCAATTAATTACTATATCATAAATATGTTATTTTTATACTTAACTTATAACGGACCATTTTTGGATATATTTTTAAACTGGTGTCTTTTCAAATTATTAAAAACCACTTTAAACTGATAGCCTCTTTTTTAATAATTTCTAAGATATTTTTTAAATTCAGGAAACCAGAATTAAATAGAGTTCAAATTTTTTAAAAAATAAATAAACATAATTAAACTAAAATTTTTAATTATATCTTAACTTCCGATTATTTCTTAAATATTTTATCCATTAAGTAGATGAAAAGAAGTTACAGTAAATATATTTTAAAAGTAATTTAGATATATTTTAAAATTAGTTATAGGCTAAAAAGGATATTCTTTAACTAGTATTCTTCAGTAAAGTAAAACAAATAATAAGAATGTGTAAGAAATAAGCAACTAAAGCAAATTATGTGCACGATGCATCTATGTTCGTTCCTGTAGATTCTAACTGTGAGGAAGCTCAGTGATGTCAACTGCCAAATGAAGGTAATTCCAGGAAAAAGGTAATGCCATGTAATTGTTGCTCCTTTAGGTATACTTTGGTAAAATTAAGGTAGAACATTGAAATCGATTCATAGAATTTTCAGTCAATTTTTATTCCCATAATTAAAACAATCTTATGCCCAAAGTTTAAATCATTGTTATAAATCTAAAACATAATTTATATAATTTAAATATTTACTTATTGTGAAATTTGATTAGAATATAATTTGTATAATGAAAACACTAATTATAAATTCTAGTTATATAAAAATAAACATTTATCCTAAACCAAAATTTAAGCAGAATCTATTACAAATCATATCTGAATTTGTATGTAATTTCTAAAATTAACAATAGAATTTTTTTACCAACAATAAAAAAAAATACAATGTTGATTCGAGTAATTTTTTTTTTATCTTGTACAAGTTTAGGCTTCACTCTTGAGAAGGACTTCTAAATCTATTAATGTGGGGCTTTAAACTTTATGGTCAGTGGCCACCATGTATTTAGTTTGAATTGGGCTTTGAATTTTATATTTTTAGTTAATGATTACTTATTCACTTCTCCACCTAACATACAAGATTCAAATTTTTTCAAAATAAACAAGGAGACATTTAAAAAAATATTGTTCCCTGTTAAAATTTGTGAAAATACAGGTAGGGTCACTGTAGCAATTCAATAAATAAACTGTACACGAGCATCTAGGAACTATTTTATTTTTTTTGTAACTGAGTTTTCCTTTTGTCTTTCAAGGATGAAAACAACTTCACATATTTGAAAATCTTTTTTTTTTTTTTTTTTAAATTTTTTTCCTTTCATTGAAATTTTTTTTTTTTGTAGTAATAATTTACATTCTTTTTTTTTAATTTAAA
>Ga0099825_1005215_pt1 | contig 16747 bp, 11 predicted proteins | sample SiratroredBW_FD_76838 | JGI IMG/M metagenome (GOLD analysis project Ga0099825, IMG submission 76838) | Root nodule microbial communities of legume samples collected from California, USA - Siratro red BW | ecosystem: Host-associated > Plants > Roots > Nodule | place: USA: California | collected...
AATCAGAAGTTTTCCAGAAGATTTGACCTATTTAATTAAACCTCAATTAAATGAAGGGTATTTGGGAAATAGTCTCATTAAATAAGGTAAAATTAGTTGAGATTTGCTTATATTTGAGACCAACACAAGTGATTTTTTTGCTTATATTTGTGGCCACAGGAAACAAAGTCAAGCATCTAGCATAAAAACTTAATCAGTCAAGAACAAGGAGAAACCTCTTTGTGGTTTGGAAAATCATTTCAAAATGACGTAAATCCAGAAATGTCAGCTCCGTTGAAACTGTAAATAGACTGCAAGAAAATTAAGACATTAGACCAATGGTTAAGAGGATGATCTTTTAAGAGACCAGAAAGAAACAAAACAATACAAATATCCAAGCACAGACTTATCAAACTTGAGATATTAACAAGAAAATATTCATACCTGATCGTCATCACCAACAATTGTTATTTTATGATGAGATGCAAGGATCTTTAGAAACCTGTATTGCATAGCACTAGTATCTTGGAATTCATCTATAACAATAGCTTTCCATGAATCCTGACATTCTTTCAAAACTTATTCATAGTTTAAACAAACACAAGTTAGTCCAACTAACTGTAACAAATGAACAGATTTTAATTAGTTGTATTTTTATGAAAATGAAAGTATTACCTTCAGGAAAATCACTGAGTAGCATCACAGAACAGCTGATCAAGTCATGATAATCCAAAGCATTACAAGATTTTAATATGTTGTTGTAATTCTCAAGAATTTCTGCCTGAATACAGTCCAGAAAAAAAAAAATTAGAAGTATGAAAAACAAAACAAGTTGGTGTCTGTGTGCATGCACGTGGAAAAAACTTTCATTTATCGGCTTACTCCGATTTCATTGCCCATTGCACGATATTCTGCAGGAGTTATTCCCGAAGCTTTGGCCTGAAATAGTGTAAAGTTATTACATGTGATAGGATAAAATTTTACCTATTAAGCATAAGAAAATAAAAGTAAGAATTAAAAGATCACAAACAAGCAATTATAGCAACAAAGCTTAATTTAGACACCAAAAAAATGCATAATTTACCACAAAATTTCTTATGAATAATTTAGAAGCAAACAGCTTACAACTTAACATTCAAGTCTCTGACAAGATGAACAATCAATTGTCTCGTGAAGACTAAAGAACTATCAACTTTGGATTATAAAGACATGTGTACATAGGTAAATGTCTACCAGTATATACAAGAGAAGTCACATGATCCACATTAAGAAAATAGTAAAAGTATAATACCGGTGAAATTATAGTTATGAAAATAAAGTAAAAAAGAGGTATAGGATTAATTCCTTGTGTATAATGAACATATAAGGTTATGTATTTATAGATAAGAAACATACAAAAAGTATTTAACAAACTGAGTTTCGATGTCTCCACCTACATTCTTTTCTCAAATAAAATGGTAATCAATCTCAATATGTTTGGTCTTTTCCTAAAAGATGGGATTTGAGATAATTTGAAGAGCAATTGAATTGTCACATATAAGTGTCATTTGAGTGACCTCTCCAAATTGTAATTCTTTAAGTAGTTGTTTAAGCCAAATAAGTTCATAAGTAACTGAGGCCATAACACTATATTTTGCTTCTGGGCTAAATCTCACCTCAACATTTTGTTTTATGTTTTTCCAAGAGATCAAGTTATCACCAATGGGGACACAATAACTGGAAGTTGACATTCTATCAAAAGGAGATCCTACCCAATTAGCATGTGAATAATGAACAACTATAGTATGGTTATTATGACCATATAGCAAACCTTTTCCAGGAGAACCTTTATTAATGACTACATTCCAATATATATACATAGAGAAATAAGAAATTGACTCCCCTCACTAATTGCAAAGCAAATCTCACGACGAATAACAAATAGTAAGATAATTTAATTTTCCAACAAATTTTTTGTACTTCTCATTATTTGAGAGAGGCTCCCCTTGATTAGGTAATAAAGAATTTGGCATTAGGATCCACATGGGTGTGTCAACAGATTTTGAATTCATTAACTTCGTTACCTCCTAAATATTCAATGCATACATCCTTTATGAGACAAGAATACCATTGTTGAATTATACTACCTTAATCCCCAAGAAACATTTGAGTTAGCCAAGACCTTGGTCTGAAAGTGGTAACAAAGGTGTTGCTTTACTTGAGAGATGTCATAGTGATTAGTGTCTGTCAGAACAATGTTATCATCATATACTACTATATATATATACACCTAGCACTCGAGTGACTATAAAAAAATTGAATGACCTGCCTCACTACTGCTCATACCAAATTCTTGAACATTCTAAATTTTTCAAATACCAAGCCCTAGGAGATTACTTGAGGTTTGTAGAGACAATATACTAATCCAAAAAACTCTCCCTAAGAAACAAAACCTGAAGGTTACTCATAGAAATCTCTTCCAACAAATCCCTATTAAGAAAAGCATTTTTACATCCAATTAATAAAGCAGACATCAAAATCAACTTTGATACCAAAAACCTACCTTCAACTAACAACACTTCAACTAACAACAGATCTCCTAGAAGGTAAAGGAATACCTATAACCAACAACAGGTCTTCCAAAATATAAAGAAATAAAATCCCAAGTTCTACTATTCTAAAAAACACATATTTTGTTAGGTTTTTATGCTAGAAGATAGAAATCCACTCACACAGAAATTATCACAATTACAGAAAATAGAGAATCTTGTTATTAATTCTCTAAACAAGGCATACATCCTAGTGGGTTATAAAGGAAAATGTTTCCTTTCACACAGAGTAAACTATATTTTTTACTAATAATATTTTCTTAATGATAAAAATGTTAGTAATTACAACCATTTAATTAGTATATTATTATTATAATTATTATTTAGAATCTTAATTTGAACATCTTTCAGTATTATTCTTATAGTTGGGATACCATAAAAGTTTCATAATTTTACTTTGTCCTGATTTTAAGATTGAGTTTATAATTTTATCAAACAAATAAACTCAAGTTTGATTCTTAGGTATAAACCCTTATAGTTTTGAGTTAGATATTATTTTTATAGGAACCTTTAAATTTTCGAATTTTAAAATAACCATGTAATTGTCTTGCTTTTAAGTCTAGTATGGACATTTGTTTATTTTTCAAAGTCACTTTGTTTATACAAAACTTAATACATTTTAGAAATTCTGTAAAGCTGTTGTGTTTATATATCATGTAGTGTAGGAACTTCATGAAATTATTATGCTTGAAATCATTCTTTTCTACACACTTTTTTTACATGGATTGGTATATTATAACACACCTCTGACATGATTCAAAAACTTATATGTACTTTCATACATGCCTTCAATGTTTGTATTGTCTTTTGAAGACACTTGCAATGTGTTATGCTGTTATTTTTTTTAATATATTTCTAGATTGTTTAGAGGACTTTAAATAAAAAATAGAGGAAATACAATAATAATTATAAACATATTAAGATATCTTATATTTTTTTAAGATGCTAATTAATTTTGAGTTGAGAATATTATTTATTTTAAATTATTTATAGTATATAATTTTTTAAAATAAATTTTTTCTTAACTTTTATTTTGTTTAATAATTGTTTTATATGGTTGTGAGAGTCACCTTTTCTTTATTTTGTTTTCTTATATATATACTTTATTTTTTTATTTTTTTTATACATATACTTTATTTTTTATTTTGTTTTCTTTATAAATATATATAATTTTGGAATGTTAGTGAAAGGTGTATTATTTCTTTTATATAAGATTGTTTAATATAAATGTAGTTAAACTGTTTCACAGACTTCGTAAATCTCCTAAGTTTGTGTATCATCTATTTATTTTTTTTTTAGATTTCAAAATTATTGCTGTTAAGAGGTAAAGTTGGTGATATTATTAAAAAGATATATTTATATTTTAATAGTTATTTTTAAGAGAATTAATGCAAGATATGTTAAATGATGCTTTTACAGTAAAAATCATGTAAATGAAATAAGAATAAGGATACGCATCTACCTAAACCAGGTGAAAACCAGGTGAAGAAGGATACGCATCTACCTAAACCAGGTGAACGTGTCTAATGAGGCTTGAGCGTTTTCCACGAGACATTTTTTTCTGTTTCAATGTATGAGGTGTAACACGTGAATGACTATTTATAACAAAAATTTGAATTTGGAAACCGGCCACTTACAGTTTGCCCGTCACCCTTCAGCGGCCCGTACCCTTCAGCGGCCCAAGTATATGAGGAGTCAAGGATAATGATACCGTTTAAACCCATTCTCTTGTGTGTGCCCTCTTTATTGATGAACTTTAAGAGATTTGATGGTGGAGATTCTGATTATTACTCTTTGATATTTTCTGAACTAACAATTTTTATTTTTTTTATATTTTATAGGAATAGATTGAAACAAACAATATTCTCATGTATCGAAACTGATTATTTTGTAGATTCTCATATCGAAACTGGCTACTTTGGGTAGTGGGATGACTTAACAATTTTGAAGTGAATTACATTTTAATATAACTTTTATGTAATTTTAGATCCCATTGTTGTTGATATACTATTTCTCAGTTATTTTCATTTTATTTACGGATATTTTCAATGCATCTTAATTACATACCAAAAAAATGAAAGTTAAAATTATCATTTCAGTTAACACTTCTAATAATAAATTAAAAGTGTACTGTATACAGTTAAAACCATCATAAATGCTAAATATAACTCTCATTAAAAATTATTTTTCTAGTGAATAAATAAAATATATGTTACTTTTTAAAAATAATTAATATATATAATAATAATAAATCTGTTTTTAAAAATAATTAATATATATAATAATAATTATTATTATAAATCTGTTTATTAATGTTAGATTAAGTTGTGTGTTAGTAAATGATTGATTAATGATAAACCATGTAGTTGCCTTGGATTTTAAAAAATTTCTAAGTTCACTTTCTATACTATAAGTCTAACCTATGTAATATCCAAAGAAACTTAAAACATATTAATTCTATTAAATGAATTTTCTTTCTTTGCTAATAAGCACAATTAGGTACGTGATTATGTAATGCTCTAAAAACAGCAAAGTATAACAGAATTAAAAACTAAAAACTAGCTGTGAAAAAAATAAAAAAAAAGTAATTCTAATTCATATTATACTATCTATGACAATGAAAACAAAATCACTAGTAGCGTTGAATCAATGATCAAAATCAAAATGAAATTGTAAATATGCAAAGAAGAACAGAAAGAAAAGAAATTGAAAGAAAAATTGAACAGAAAAGAAATTAGACTAAAACAGGAAGAGATATCAACATGACAAAATGTATTATCTAAGAATTTAACCATGATTAGAATTCAGTACGACAAGAGATGAGAAATGAAAATTGTATGACAAAAATTAAAAACTGATACTATAATACTCTAATTAAAATGTAATATAAAAACGCAAAAATAGATTAAAATCAAAGAGAAAAAACAAAGTAAAAGAAAAAGAAAAGAGAAAAGAACAAGCAACATAGTAAAAACTCTGAAATGAAAGACAATAATATACTCTCAACAGAATAAGAAACAATAATAAGAAAACAAACTCCGAAACTGATGAATCGTCAAAGTTGAAATTCATCTATTACTCTTAACTCTACATTACCTTAAACTACTACTCTTTCTCACTACATAATTCAATAATTGCAGAACAATAAAATGAAAAGGAACAAAGTATTCAAAAAAAAAAACCTAGAAAGAAATTGAAACTAAATTCCAAAAACAAAACAAAAATGTGAATGAAAACGATCAAGCACATATGTGAAGAAATCAAACAGAAGAAACACTAGAAAAGGTGTATCAAAAAAGAAATGACACCATGAGAAGAAAAATCTTGCTCTCTCAAAAACTGAAGAACCCTTGCTTCATTTTTCTCTCTACAAGTAAAGTAAAAACAAAAGTCAATGAAAAAATTGTGAAAGTGATAACTCCAAAACAAAAAAATGCTATTTGTGTGTTTCTCTGGGTACCCCCACGTGGGTTCTTTATAGAAAAACTAAGTAACTAAACTAAACCAAGTATATTTCAACTAATTCAACTAACTATCTCAATTTACTACTTCATTTAATCATTCCTTTCCAGAATTGCCTCTTTGAATTTCAAATAATATCTAAATGTCCAGCAATTCTTTCATTTAGCTTCTTCGTTTTTCTTTTCTTTTCAACTTACCAAATTCAATTCTATGGCTGCAAAAATTAACAAAACATGGATTAGAAAAACAATCTATTAGAAAAAAGGTTAGAAAAAATAGAGAAAGGTGAAAAAATACAAAGAAAAAGCAAATAGGGGTAGGAACGAGGTTATCTTCCAACCTGGGTGCATTTAAGAAAGAAAATTTTTCAAATCAACGCAAATCCAAGCTCCAGGCTAGGGGAGATGACCCTTTTCAAGTACTTAGGAGATAAATAACAGTGCTGATGAATTAGATTTGCCTGATGATTTTGCTGATAGTCATAACTTCAATGTTTACGATCTTTCTCTTTGTGATGCAGAGCTTCATAATTTGTGGACAAATTCTCTCCAAAACGGAGATAATGATACATGTAAGGATGAGACATTTAAGGAATAAGAGGAAAAGGAATATGAAGGAATTAAAACAGGGATCATGACTAGAAAAGAAGAAGAGGAAGAAGAAGAAGAATTAAAGAAGCAATTTCAAGGAATAAAAACAAGAGGAAGAGTTAGAGCTTTGGAAGATGAAATTAAAAGAATAAAACAAGTGGAGCTCTCAAAAATAAAAGAAACTTAAGAGAAGGAAAGAATTGATGGAAAGCTACTTGAGAGAAGATCCTTGACCCTTAGAGCTCTTTAAGTGTCACACTAATCACACTCATGTGTAAGGATTACCAAGTCATCATTACTAATCATTATATTTCATGCACCTATATAACTACTAAGTGCAACTTTCTAATTTTTAAGAGATTAGTAAAGTTTAATCATAGTTAACCTTTGTTAATTTTTTGAATCTTCATACTCCATTTGGACATCCATCAACTCTATATAAAGGAGTCCATTCCATTGTAAAAATCATATAAGAGAGTTAATGAGAATTGCCTTTGAGGTTTTCTTGAAAGTTGAAAGTATCTCATCTCTCTTTTGTTCTTTAGTTCTTATCTTGAGAAACTTTTTCAAGTTGTGGATCTTCAAGCACTTATCCTTGGAGGATCTTTTTCTAAGGTGGTGTGCTCTTAATCCTTTCTCCTACCTTAACCCATTTTTAGTTTCTTTTTATATTATCTTGTTGTTTCTTTCATCCATTTTTTCAATTGTCCAATATTTTCACCATGGTTTCCATCCATGCTAACGCCATTATGATTGTTCCATTGGTTTGGTTTTGTTCTCCATCTCCTAAAGTGTTGATCTAGATACCCTATATTTCTTCAAGGTCAGATTCCAAGTATGATTTGATTTCTAGTTAGTTTACTTAATCATGAGGTCAAATATAAGAGGTAAAATAGGTGTTGACTCACGTCTTTTTTGGTCAATTTCTCTTTCACTCTTATCTACAACATTTAATGCTTGTAGATTTTTATTTTACCATGCTTATCTTAAGTTAAATTTTTGTTATCCATAATTGATGGTCATTAGGCAGGCCTCTTAGCAATTTAAACTTGTATTTGTCTTGAAATTATTCTTCTATGATGTTTATTTATGTAAAGAATGATCTAATTTGATCACATTTTGCACCTATTTTCAACTTCTGTAGAGATGTTCAATTTGGAATTTAAAAAACTATACTTCTGTAGAGATGTTCAATTTGGAATTTAAAAAACTAATCACAATCATGGTCGAGCTTTGGAGGACAACCTCTAATATCGAGCTCCAGAATGCCGAATTCAGTGACCGAGTTCAAAGACAATCGCGTCCGAGCTCCCGAGGACGAGCTCTAATACCGAGCTCTAGAACGGTTACATCAATATGGGTGAGTAGTTGCCCTAGCCGAGCTCTAGTTGAACTCCAGAGTACCAAGCTCCATGGTCGAGCTCCGAGGCCAAGTTTAAGGACTTTCATAGCCGAACTTGTGAGGATGACATCTGATACCGAGCTCCTACGTGTTTACATCAATATGGGCGAGTAGTCGTCCTAGGCTGTATGCAAACTTTTTACAAGATGGGCGAGTAATGTACCCAAAGACGCGTCGATGTTAGTCAAAATAGGCAAGTACATTCAAGGGCGTCCTATCTCAAAATAAGTGCAACATGTTGAATCGACAACAATCAAGCGCCTAGGCGGTTCCAATATAAAGTACATGACATGATCATAAAAGTCATTAGTGTTGAAGAAGCCACAATCGGCTTGAGATGTACAAAAGGGATCTTGTCCAAGGGCTGCTCAAGGCAACCAACAAAAGAAAACCAATAAAAAAGAAAAAGAAACATGGAAGGAGTGGCCGCATACAACAACCATAAAAATTTTTTTTCTAACAAGTCCACGCTAGGGCGTCTTCTCCTTGTCTTAAGGCGACCTCTCTTTAACAACTGTCATGTTCTCATGTGCATCAGGGACGAAAATCTCCTCAATCGGCATCAACTGCCCATTGTAGACATCCTTATTCTCGTCCATCTCATTCTCCTCTGAGACACCATACAACAAAACGGCTTGACGAACCACCCTTCGGAAGGACTCAGAGTGAACGGTTAGGACATAGTCCTTAATGCGTTAAGCTCCATCTCCATCTGGACCTTCTCAGATACAACCTCGTCATGGATGGTCGTGGCCTCGACCAAGTTCTCCTCGACACTCTTTAGGTCGTTAGAGAGCTTGCTCAAACTTTATTTTCTTCAATCGCTCTAAGAACTCGTTGCCCTGTTCAGCCAATGACACACATTATCAATGGTTGAACACCGCCCCATGGAGAGTGCCCGTTTTGGAATGTTGTCGGCAAAAATGCAAACACTTTTTGGATAGCTCTCAACCAATAAAGACCAACGATATTTGGAGTACTGATACATCACTTGCGTGCTCGCCTAATCGTATCCAGTTCTATGGGGTAGGTTGCTTTTAACCATTTTCGATGCTAGACGTTCAACGATGTCAACATCACCTTTCATCCCTTGCACCCCAAACCTAGACACCTCCTTGGACATGCCTATAGATCTTTCATCCTTTCATCCCTTATTATAACCATCTAATGCTCTCGTGACTAGCCATCGAGCTGGGGAGGCAAGTGTACAATCAAGGCCGAGTTGCGCACGGTCAGGACCGAATGGTAGGCAACTTTGACCAACATGTACTTGGCCATAGCCTGATGCAATGATGTCAGCTCACCAGACAATCACGTAGCAAACTAACAAAAGTTGCTATGTCAGAAAACCTTGACCAATCATAATGCTTTCGTACCATTCGACTCCTATAAATAAAATGTAAATGAGCCAAGCCAAGCTTTGTTTATAATTTCTTTTTCTTTTGTGTTTGGGAAAATGCCATTAAAGCAATCCCAAGAGTGAACATTGTAATAGTCTAAGCGTGTAGTTCTAAAAGTGTGTCAAGGGGCTCTAAGTGTCATTTGCACTTTCACTTAGGAATTTTGTCTAGTTATTTGCTTTGTTTACATACTTGCAACTTTTTTTCTATTATTTTCTTTATGAGGTCTCTATTGAAATTATAATTTAATTTTCTCACATTCGTTAGATTGACTTTCGTTTGGTCTTTAGGATTTCACATGTACAAATAGGGAAAAATATTTTGAAGTTTTCTATTAAGAGATGTTTTGGAAGAGGACTCAGAAAAACTCTGGCTAAGAAAAACTTGGTACTTAAGTTGTCCAAGTGACGCACCTCTCTTTCCTGGGAGTCTACTCGGAAGACTTTCATTAATATTTCTACGTAGAGTATTTCACCTAAAACTTAAAAATCTTTTTGTGAAAACACTTTATCACTCACTGTTTCGAAAATTTTATTTTTAAAGTATTTGTGAAAATTTTTTCTATACGAAAAGTGAGTGATAAGTTTCACATGCATGAGAGTGTTAGAGATCATCATAAAAGGATTAAGCCTAAAGTTATTTCCATTATACATAGCTTGAGATAAATCTTTATTCTTTTTATGGACATAAAAATGTTGAGGAATATATAGAATAAGAGGTGAAGGTTGAGAAAACTTTTTACTACCACCAAGTGGATGAATTTAGCAAATTTCCACGGTTGTGTTAAGTTTTCAAGAATATGCCAAGTTGTGGTGGAAACAAAGGCAAAATGATGTTATAAGATTAGAAATTTTAAATTGGAGTGAGTTAATGACATGTATGAGAAGAAAATTTGTTTTTCCTTCATATTTGAAAAAAGAGATAAGAGGAGAAGAAGAAGAAGATAGAAATAATAAAAAATCAAGAAAAACGCCTGGCTCACTTAGATCATAAACTTAAATAGATAGAGCATAGAGAAGAAAAATCAAATAGAAAGATTTAGAAGGAAAAATAAAGAAAAGAAAAAAGAGAGGAAACAACAAGAAAGACAAGAAAAATGTTTATCTAGAGTTAAACCAGACATTGATATAAAACCCTCTTCTATAGAATCATCTTGTGAGAAATTGGGTGAACCTTCGTTTGGATCTCAACTAGATGTTGACTCCTCTTCCACACAAAAATCTTGTGAGGAGTTTTTTTTTTTTAAGAGAAACCTAGACATTGACACAAACTCATCTTTCATAGAAAAATCTAGTGAGTATATATTTGTAGAACAGTTTTTATCTAGGGCTGAGCTGGACATTGACACAAAAACCTCACTCATAGAAAAACTAGTGAGTTGCTCGAAATTAAACAGGAAGATCAAAATATTATGAAAACTCATAAGGTAGAAAAACATTTAAAAACTAAAAATAAAAGTACCCTTCAAATCAACTATCCATGTTTACCATCAAGTAAATGGTACATTAAGCTGGGAAGACAGGTTCTTTTCACTGTCATTTTTAAATGTTATGAGAAAATGTCATCTATTTTACTATTTTCATGTTTTTCTAGGATGGTGTTTAATCCTGGTGGGAATCACAAATAAATCAACAATAATAAGGTTGTTGTTTGTAACACATTGCAAAATTCGAGGACAAAACCATTTCAAGAGGGAGGGGATGATGGAATACGCCCGAACCACCTTAGTCAAAGAATAAAGAGGACAAAGAACTAGAGGGTAGATCAAGAGCTTTCTAGAAGATTGGACCCATTTGAGCCTGTTTGGGCCTCCAACCATCTGTCCAAGTCCGTATCCAATCCTAAAGAGATCACTTTAGAGAACATGGTGCATAAGGAAAAGTCATCTAAATTGTATAAATTGTTTAGAATAAGTTGGGCCTTGTATTTGGGCCAACTTATTAGTAATGAAATGTTGTCCATTTTTTGTCATTCTACTTGTTCTTGAGTTCTCCCTGGGTTAGTCTCTTTTTAGACTTAGCCTAGACTCTTTCCTAGTGACTTGGTCTAACCTTTCACTCTCACAAATTTCTAATTCCACATCAATTCATTGAACTTCTTTAGTTTCTAAAAATGCTTTCGCTCATCAAAACTTCTTCAACATCCATCCAAAATAAGAAATCGCAAAGACGACAATAAGAAGATGAGTGTTTTCCATCACTAACAGTTTATGATTCTAATATAAAGAGAGCTAAAGTTTGAGTCACAACATTTTATTTTGAGAAAAGGAACCAATAGAATCCATGTTAGGGAAGTTAAGATTCAAAGATAATAATTGAGATGTATAGTATGCGATTTTTGTAGTGATTGTAATGTGTTATGTTCGGAACTTTGTTTTTCTACTATTTTGGATGTGTAAATCATTGTTTTGTTGTTTGTTGATGATCCAAGGGGTGAAAAACTTGCTTGTTAGGGAGTAAAAATGGAGGTTTACTCCATGAAAAGGTTTGCCTCAAATCTATTTCCGTTCAAGCAAAAGTATGGTGGTGTTCAGATGCCCCAAATCAGTGCAATTTTTTTCTCAAGCAAACTTTTTCACTTAAGCAGAAGTGTGGCGGTGCTGATGTTATTCAAGACAATGAAATTTTCACTCAAGCGAGTAATTTTCCCCAAAGCAAAAAATGATTCAAAAAAATAGCTCAAGCAGAAATTTTTTAGCTAAAACGAAAATAGGCTAATAAAAAGAGAATCAATTTAGACTAATTTTTAAGCAACCAAATTGATTCTCAAGTGAAAATAAACTAATTATCAAGTTTTTTTTTTTTTTTACCTTTTTCAAGGTAAAATTGAGAAAAATTGTGGGTAGGTGTGCACTTGTACTTTGAGGTAATTGATGTGAGACCAAATATATCATAGGGGTTGGTGCCCATAATATATTGATTGTGTGTGAGGCCGAGTAGAGCAAGGGGTTGGTGTCCCATAATTTACAACTTTGTGATGAATTGTTTAGTATTTGAGGATGTACAACTAGCATTTAGTGTAGCGAACTTTGTTAGAGCAGATTCAATGAGATCCTAAGTTCCATTGGTAGACTTGATCACATAGACTAAGGTGTCAGGTGATTAGGAGATAATGAGGAATATTGAAGGCATGCCCTGTGAGGTAGACTAGATTGAGGTAGGGTCAATAGTAGTTTTACCTTGTGAGTAGGATAGTAAGGTCGACTAAGGATATTGACAGAGTGACCCATATGTATTAGTCTATGAATTCGGGCATAACAATGTCTTTTGGATGATGTTTCAATTTCATGTTATATTATCTAATGTGTATGATGTAACGAATATGCATGACAATGATGTGATTACGTGTATTTATATAATGATATTAATTATTGTCAACACCCCATTTTGTCCGAGTAAATAAATTAAAATTAAGAAAATAAAAAAATGTGTTTACAATTAATTGAATAATTAAAATAAAAAAATGAATAAGAAAATAATAAATAGAAAAAACATATACACTTGATTACTTGAGGTTTTTATTAAAAAAAAAACAATAAAACAAATAAAAAGAGGTTTAAATTTATCCATTTTTTTACAAAACATAAAAAATAATACAGTTAACAAAAATAGAAAAACAAAGTAAATAAAAAAATAATAAAGAAAAGAAATGAAAAATCAAATAAATAAATAAATAAATAACATAAAAATAAAAAAAGAATAATAAATAAAAGGAAAATACATAAAAAGAAATTAAAACTGTTTTAAAACTGCTTCATATAAAAAATAAAATATGATCGTTATCAAAATGTTTCATCTCACGTTCATCTACACTTCATCTTGAATAATAAAAAAAAAGAAAAAAAGAAGGAGTCAATCTTTCAAAACTACTCTAAACTACTTTCAAAACAAAAATAAATTAAATAATTCGCTTAAGTGGTAACTGCTCTGACGTTAAGGAGGAACTATTGATCACTTTGAGAGGGACGAAGAAAAAGAGAAAAAAAGAGAGAAAAAGTAGAGAAAATTGATTCTCCTGTCTTACTATCCACACTCAATTTAAAACTGAGAAGCAAGAAACTTTTGGAAAGGAGGCTATCATTTTTGAAGAACGTTCACAGGTATGATTTGTAAGGTTTAGATTTTCATATGGATCTTGAAGTTTGAAATTTGTAAATCATGTGTTCTTATCTTCCTGTGATGTTTTTTTATATTTCTTCATCATTTCATTTTCATATAAAGATAAAAAATAAAAAACGAGGTCCTTTTGCTCTTTATAACATTTTGTTTTTTTCTTATTTCTTAAATAATAAAAAAAATTCATCATCTTCCATCTTCCATACATTCTTTTGTATTTTGTCCATGTATTTTGTGCTCCCAAAACCACTCCAAAACAGTCTCAAAACAACTTCCGCCGTCACCCGCAGTTCCTTCTGCGCCGCCGCCGCACCGCCTGCGCTGTCGTCTCACTGTCCGCCGCTACCGCACCACCTGCCGCTGCTGCCGCTCCTCTTCGCCGTCACCGCTACCGCTTTGGGTTGGTAGACCTAGCATGGGTTTGAAGTAAGCTGGTGGTAGCTTAGGGTTAAGGTGATGATGGCCTAGTAGGGTTGTGGAGTTGGGGCCTTCCTATTCGCACCCCCATTAATTAAGATCTACACTCCAATTCTTCTTAATTCCCAAAATACCCTCAACCCTGGTTGGATTTCTGATTAGCAGATCTACTTCCTGTACCCCCATTACAGATCTGCAGCCACACTATTCTCAATCCCTAAAAAGCCCTTGATTATAAGTGGTTTCTGACTAGTGGAGCTACTTCCTGCACCACCCCAATTAGTATTTGCACCTGGTACCTTATTCAAAGCCCAGGCTTTAAACCTGACACCTTATTCAAAGCCCAGGCTTTAAACCTGACACCATTTCTCAAAGCCCAGGCTTTAAACCTGGCACCATTTCTCAAAGCTCAAGCTTTAAACCTGACACCATTACTCAAAGCCCAGGTTTTAAACCTGACATCGTTACTCAAAGCCCAGGCTTTAAACCTGGCACCTTACCCAAAGCCCAAGTCTTAAACCTGGCACCTTACTCAAAGCCCAGGCTTTAAACCTGACACTATTATCCAAAGCCCAGGCTTTAAACCTGGCACTCGTGCCATTCACTTACCTTATTTTGAAACACAAGCTTTCAAAAATTTCAAAAAAAAATCAAGACAACCAACAATCTTATCAACAAAGAACTACATAACCCTGATTCTCCATCCCTGATGGAGATACGTAGGAGCAAGGTCAAACCTTGTCGGGCTCCCTAAAACCAAACAAAATATTTTGTTTGTTTTATCTTAATCTCTTTCTCGGGAAAATAAATGTTTTAAAAAATCACATTCAGATTACTTATATAATTAAAGGTACCGTCTTAGGACGGGCGTTGTGGGGTTGCTAACACCTTCCCCACACGTAACCGACTCTCGAACTCAAAATCCGTTTTTGCAAACTTGCCTTATCTTGTTTTTTGTTTTCCATAGTTTTTCTTAATAAACTGTGGTGGCGACTCCACTATTTTGAAAAATAATTTTATTTTGTTCGTCGTTCTCGTCGTGGCCCCGGTTGCAACAGATGGCGACTCCACTGGGGACTGTTTGAGAGTCAAGCCAATTTGATTAAATAAGTAAAATGAGTGTGATTTTTTTTTAATGTTTATCTTTCCCTTTCTTTTTGTATATATGATTGTTTATTTATTGATGTTGGAATAATTGAACCCTAGGGTAGATGACATGCTATATCTGTTATATATGCTATATACCTGCTTGGGACTTTTCTGGCTGTTTTGCAGGTGGGGATTGGGTGCATAAATTCTCCCTTCACACACACATACTTGTTCATATCATGAGTGAGGCCCTACAGCCGGATCTGAAGAATCTTAGAATTAGAAGGGGTTGTGTAGCAATGTCAATGAGGATGTACTTCCCATTCTGGCTATTGCGAGAACCCTAGCTAGAGTCTGTTCTCTTCACTTGTATGCTTACACAAGTTGGCTACCAACTGTTGTGGGTAATGCAGTGAGGGAAGCCATAGCTCTAGTGGCCTTATACCTTTAGGAGTTAGGAGCTTACCTTTGTGAGTGTGCATCTAATGCCTTAGGCCCTAAGCCTATTGAACCTTGTTTAGGGCACAAAGGGAGATATGTTGTGCGCCTCTATTCTCTACCTCATTTAAAAAAAAAAAAAGGAATAATAAAAATATTTTTTTCCATTCCATTAATTTCTTCTCTCATACAAAACATCCATTATTTTTATCATGACATATGAAGTTTAGCTCAGGCCTTTCTTCATTGCATTGCTTGCATGCATTTCTTTTTCTCACATAGTCTCAATTATTTTTTTTTAAGGTCAGAAATTATAAAGTTGTGTCTTTTGTCAGAAAGAATGGAAATTAATGTAAGTTCTGGAGTTGAAATGAAATCTGAAGAGGATTTGAAGGTAAAACTGCCGATAAAAGCCAGAGAGAATAATCTATTTGGAATCAGGGCAATGGGATGAAGGCTCATGGCAGTTCAGAGAAACTCTTTCAGGAAAAAAATATGGAAAATTGTTAGGTTTACTCGACATAGAGGTGCAGACTTCCTTGATCACAGCCTTTGCACAGTATTATGACCCACCTGTCAGAGCATTCAAATTCCAAGACTTTCAACTAGTGCCGACACTCAAAGAGTTTGAGTAGATTTTAGACTTACCCTTGGAGGGGAAGTCTCCGTACAAATATGTTGAACATCATGCTTCTGTTTCGACTCTATCTGGGATAATGAAAATTCACCCAAGAGAACTGGAAAGTGCTCTAGTAAGCAAGAAAGGTGTACGAGGATTTACCCCAAAATTTTTGGAAAGCTATTTGCATCAGTTAGCTAACCAAGAAAATTGGGAGATTTTCATGGATGTTCTAGCTCTTACACTATATGGTGTTATGTTGTTCCCCAATGTCGAAGATTTGGTCGACTATGCTGCAATCGATGTATTTATTGCTAGTAAGACTCGATCGGAAAATCCAGTCCCAGCAATCTTGGCTGATGTCTATATAACTTTTCATCTGTGCTATGACCTGGGGAAAAGAAAGTTGATGTGTTGTCTACCTGTGTTTTATGTCTGGCTCCTATCTCGCATAGGGGGAAAAGGGATCATTGCTCAATGCCCTGTTGAAGAGGTAATGCAACGCAAGCTTGAAGTGAAGAGAACGACAAATTGGGGTGAGTTTCTCTCAAGACTGACTCAAGAAAAGATAAAGTGGCATCCATCTTGGCAGCAGAAGTCGAGCATCATATATTATTGTGGGAACTACCCAAACGTGCCACTCATAGG
>Ga0099825_1005217_pt1 | contig 16745 bp, 14 predicted proteins | sample SiratroredBW_FD_76838 | JGI IMG/M metagenome (GOLD analysis project Ga0099825, IMG submission 76838) | Root nodule microbial communities of legume samples collected from California, USA - Siratro red BW | ecosystem: Host-associated > Plants > Roots > Nodule | place: USA: California | collected...
ATAAAGGTCTCACATGGACCACATCAATACATATAGGTCATACATAGACCCATCATCTTCCTGAAGACCCATTAAGTATGCCCCTACCAGAGACTAACATCTAATCCAATACCCAAGACTTAGCTTCAGCGAGTCTAAGAGAAAAGACTAATCTAATACCCAAGACTTAGATTACCTGCAAATCTAAGAGAAAGGACTAATCCAATACCCAAGACTTAGACTGTCATTCAAATATAAGAGAAAGGATCCAAGTAAGCTCAAACATCCAATACCGAGCCTCACCAGCTGTCCCGGTGTGTATGAACTCCCTCCCAGCTTCTCACCACCTGATATCTTAGTCTATGTGACTTAGATAATCAGTGAAGCTAGAGGATCTCTGTTAAACATAGGCGTGTTATACTTAATGTACATGAACGAGCATAACTCATGCATCATCCCAAATGTATGACATCAATTCATCATTCACATCAATACTCATTCAGTCTACAAATCATATTATGCAAGTATCTTTCCATCATCAAAACAATACTTAATTACTCAAAACAGTTAAGTTAATCACACTAAGTCAAAAAAAACAATCAAATTCATTCAGTGCTCAAGGACCAGTCAGACCTGCAAGAAAGACTTGAGCACTGATAATCACATATTCAAATCTTCTGTGCTATAGGTCTATTTAAAGTAACTAACTAGTATAAAAATAAGTTACTAGCTTTCCTTACCTTAGACATTGATCCCCTACCAATTCCTCAGTCAGGCAATAACCCAGTCCAACTTTAGGGATCTAGAACAAGTTTTCCAAATAACACCAACTTTTAGTATTACCTTAATCAAGTTGAGAGGAACACTTTTCTCATCTGTTCCCATCAATATTGACGATGAAAACTTAACGAAAAAATAGATAACAAGAGATCTTTAGAGTAAATATGAACTTACTGTGTTTGAGATTTTGATCGATTTAAAATGATCCTAAGATTCTCAGCTACTGTAGGACTTGATCAGAAACTGAAATAGATAGAATATGAAAGGTGAAAATCAAGAGAGAAGAAGGAGAGAACTATGAAGGTTTGAAGGTAGGAGAGAGAGAAAAAATGAAAAAGGAATTGCTTTTTCCTCTTGTTCCTATCCACTGTGGAAGGTGGAGGTTACATAAAGTACTTTTTCTATCATCATAACTTTAATTATACATTTTTTTTCTTTATATGATTTTGTTCAAACAATATATTGTATTTCACGAAATATTAACCTAAATTTTGTTGAATTAAATTATTTTTAAGATACACATTTGATCGTTTATGGTCGTTTTTAATACTTTGATTTGTTATCTATTATTTATTAATTAAAAATGTCTTACTATTACCTTTGAGTGTTAATCGTGTAAACTTTTAGATTATTATGTAATATAAAACTTTTTATGTTCCTTTTTACATTGGTTCTTACTTTTTTTTTATTTGAATTTTGTTTTCTATATAATATTCATTCTCCTCATGATTCAACTCATTCAATATATATAAAGTTCATTCAAATTCTTCAAGTACTTTCTTTTCTAACATTTACAAAATTAATAGATATTGTAGTTTTCATAAACTTTAAATTATATGATTATTTATTCTTTTATGTAATTACTTTATTTGATATTTTATCTCTAATATTTATGTAATTATAATTTATTTATTGAAATTTAATACTTAAAGAGAGAAAATGTATCTTTTATATTGAATTTTTATTTCTTTATAAAATATTTATTTAATTAATATTTAAAATATTACATGTCCACAAGTATGAGTTACAAGTATAGACAATACTCACAAAAAACTAGAAACAAAATTCATACTCCATAAGGAGAAGAGGAGATAAATATCTCGCATCTGCTCATTTATTATCGATGTGTATACAAATTTTGAAAGGACATTTAATATTTTTCAAGTTATGGGCTGCAAGAAGTAAAGTATGGAAGTGTAGGAAGAAGTACTCTGAAGGACCTACCCACAATATTCTCTCTATTGATTGGCCCACAATGTGGCTTTTGCTACCTGCGTCTTCAGAATTGTTAACTGCACCCTCATATTAAGAAAAAAAAATTAAAATATCTTTCCTTGTATTCTGCTGTCGTTGTCACTGTTATTGTTACTATTATCGGTGTTAGTCCCACTGCCACCTACACATCCCTTCTCCATCGTGTTACATTCTTAATAGAGAGTTATTTTTGAAAAAACTTGTCTCAATAGTTGTCATGTACATTTTAAAAACCTTACTTAAAAATTTTGTTACGAAAATCTTGTTCTTAAACAAATTTTAAGTATTTTAAAAAAGTATAGGAAACTCATTCTAAAACTTTCATGTGTTAAGAAAATTTTATTATAAAATTTTTATTCTATAAATTATGCTGAAAAACTTATTTTGAAAGATTTATGTAACGAGTAACAGGAAGTCCTTTTTACAAAGGATAAGATGGTCACAACCCAATGGACCACCTTTTGTCGACCACACGCCCTTGCAAAGCTACTCCCTGACTTCACTATTCCAGATTACAGAGTTGTTACATTTCCACATTCAAATCTCATGGCAAAGCCTTAGCCATAACGATAACCCTCCAGAATGCTTCAATCTCACATTACCATTTTCTCACCCTTCACCGCCACACTCCACTCCAACCAACTCCATTCCTCGCGCCTCCGTTCCTCTTCCGCTCCGCCACGGCGTCGTTTCCCAACCACCGCAGCTCCTCGCGAGGCCAATCTCCGCCACCTCACTTCACGCATTGTTCAACTCACCCGCCGGAAACAGCTTCGCCAGGTTAATTGAAGACCAAACCGAAAAGAAATAATGCTGATTTTTTTTTTTTTTTAATTTTATTGATTTTGCTTTTGTGAAATGTTTTGGTTCAGATTTTGGATGAGGTTGAGGTTGCGAAAAGGCAGTTCGGGAAGCTTAACACGATTGTGATGAACGCGGTGTTGGAGGCTTGTGTCCGTTGCGGTGATATCGATTCCGCGATTATGATATTCGTAGAGATGAAGAAGGGCGATGGTTGTGGTGTGGATACTGTCACCTATGCCACACTTTTGAAGGTATTATATTAGTTTTCATATTTTTGGCATTTCCTTCTTTCATTGTGAAATTCGCATTTCTATATTTGTTTATGGTTAGGACGCTGTTAGTTCTGGTTGAGTATTCTGGTTGTAGAAAAGTATAAATGATCAAGTATTTGAATGATGTACCGGGTAAAGATGTTGTGTTCAACATCAGATGAAATAAAGGTATCTCAAGTATTTGGTTGAGATTTTCTATTTGTTGAAATATGTTGTGTTCAATTTCGTCTCATTGTTAATAAATGGTTCATTGATCTCTTATTTTTTAAATTGATCAAATTTGTTTCTTTAAACTGTCATTAAAAAATTAAGGGACAAAATTGAACCATTTATTAATAATAGGACAAACTTGAATATAATAAATAAATAATGAGACCATAATGGTAATTAGAGAAAAGTTTCAAAACATTTCAAAAGGGCATGAAACAAACCTTTCAACAAAACTTGATATTAGAGAAAAGTTTAGTTGATTTCTCTCAAACTCTGAATCACATCTCAAATAATTTTCAGGAGACAGGCTTGGTGTGACCTATGCACATCACACGTTTTAACCCAGAGTTCCAGTAATCTTATGCAACAAAAAAATAGCCTTTAAGGACCCTGACCTCTGATTTTCACTCAAAAGAGTTAGTGAGAAATAGATTCTAACTAGTCCTTCACGTTTATGTGATATATTTTAACGGTAAACTGTTTACATACTTCGATGAGACAAATCCAGAGCTAAGGCCAGAGATGAGTCACTCTACAATAGTTGAGAAATTCAGAGATGAAAAATAAAGTTTTTCTTTGAAATTTTTTTCTGGCAAATAATAAGCTAAGGATCATATAAATCGAGACCAAATCATAACAAATCTCTATCAGCACATAAAGCCAACTAAAGTCCTTTTCTTCAAGAGAGCAAAACAAATGACAAAAGAGCAAAATGTGTGTGTGTCTAAGTGGGTGTGATGAGGTCGAACCTTGACGTTTGGAGTACAATCCACAGTGGGCGCAATCACTCTGAAAGAGAAACATAAATAAAAAAGGCTGAGCATTCTGAAGTCACAGATGCAATCCGGTTTGGTTCATTTTGGTGTAATGCAGTGTATTTACTGCATTCACGTTACATGTTCATGGACAAATAGGTGAACCCCTTAATTAAATATTCTCTCTGTGAGGATATTTTTTAATTTTTTAATAAAAGGATTCTTTCATTTATACCTTAGTTTTATAATTATTCTATACATCATTTTGAAAATGAAAAATTTGCTGCCTCTTTCATTTTCTGAACCCGTCCAAATGTACCCTTATAGTCTCACTGATAGTCTTTGTTTTTCAATTTAACAATTCAATGTTGAATGCTCTTTAATTATCTGTTCTTTCTGAGTTTGATTGGAATTTCAATTTAAATGCAACATAAAGGGGTTAGGTGAGGCACGAAGAGTTGATGAGGCTTTTGAAATGCTTGAAACTGTAGAAAATGGCACTGCTATGGGAAGTCCAAACTTGTCAGCTCCATTGATATATGGTCTGCTAAATGCCTTAATCAAAGCAGGTTAGTCAGACAGTCTGGTTTGACATGAATGTTTTCGTGATCTTTTTGTGCATGAAATTTTGCTTTTGGTGTTTTTAGTTTGCGCTACAGTATTGCATCATACTTGTGCAACTTGTTTTTCAATTTTTAAGTGCTACTTGTTTGCTTTTGTTTTGAGACTATCAAGATATTTTTAACATCATGTTGACTGCTGATGTTTTACTTGCAATGCTATAGTGCAGGAGACTTGCGTCGCGCACATGGTCTCCTTGCCCGTTATGGTTTTGTGTTTCGAGAAGATGGCAAATTTTCAGTCTCAGTATACAACATACTAATTAAGGTTATGTTCTAATCTGTAATCTTGAAAGAAAAAAAGCATCTTTAATAGCATGTTTGGTGAGGATTGCTAGTAGTAGTCATAAGGGAATTTAATCTTGAATGCTTCCTTTTTCCAAAATTAGGGCTACATAAACTCAGGCTGTCCGCACACTGCAATAAACATGCTGAATGAAATTCTACGTCAAGGTATAATGCCGGATAGGCTCACATATAACACGCTAATTTTAGCATGTGTTGAGAGTGGAAAGTTGGATACTGCAATGCAATTTTTTGAGGAAATGAAGGTAATTGTGTTGATTTGAAATTTAATTTCATTCTTCATTTGGTAGAGAAATGTGAAGTGTTTTGAATTTTCAATCTTTGATATTTACAGGGCAAGGCACAGAAATTTGTCAATGATGATATGTTTCCAGATATTGTTACATATACGACATTGCTTAAGGTGAGATTTCTCTAATTTGTTCACTTGCTATTTGTTATAATATACAACTGTAAGTTGATCAGTTCAAGTTTTGCTTTATTCTGAAGAAGATTTTGATGGGTAGTGTCTGTAGTTGTTTTCAGTTACTTCCAGGTATCTTATTTTAATGATATCAATGTTCACTTATAATTAGTCATATAACTGATACTCATCAATTATTTGTTTTAGTTTTGGCCTATTATAAATCCTATTGCTGATCTGGGTGTGGGAGGGCTCTACAGTGTCTCTCTTTCATTTTCTGTCTCTCTCTCTTTAATGCAGGGTTTTGGGAAGGCAAAGGATCTTGCTTCAGTTCTGAAAATAGTTCTGGAGATGAAATCTCGTCGGGAATTATACATTGATAGAACTGCTTACACTGCAATAGTTGACGCTTTTCTAACATGTGGCTCACTTAAGGGTATGCTTTTATCAGTTATAGTTTCTTTAGTAGCATAGTAATAGTTTTCAGGAATGAGTGAACAAATAAATGTTTATGATAGTTCCTTTACTATTGACAAGCAGAGTTAGATATTCCTAATCCTAAAGTGTCCTAGTAATTGAAATTATGCCCATTTAATTAATTGGTTCTCCTTGTCTCGTGAATTGATGCTAGGCTAAGTGATAAAATTCTTCTCTGCTCATTTTATTTCATAAGAAAACATAAATACAGTGGAATGGGGTCATGGACTCCTAGTCACAGTACAGTTGTCTAAAGACCATATGCTAGGAAGATTCTAGAATTCTTTCATTACAAACTGGCATCGACTAAAAAAGAAGAGACATAATGAAAGAGATAAACACCTAGGTTTTGAACACTTTGAGAAAACCAGGTTGTTGTTGTTTGCATTTGGGTCTGACTATAGGGCTTTATGGCATTAGGCGCCTATTGATACCCATCAGATCACAAGAATTTTTGTCCTCAAAGATTGTGCTAAGTTGGGGTGTTAAGAAAAGACCATGTTGTGGGATTGGGGTGGGGTTAGGGAGTTGTTTAGTGGGTTTTAAAGTGGGTGGTTGAGCTGGTTGGGGTTGTGTAAAGGGTTTGTGTCAGGGTAAGTGGGTGAGGTGTGTCTAGTTGAGTTTGAGTTCTTGGGTATATGAGTGTCTTATGGAAGGTGTGGTGGGGTAGCGTGAGCAAATGCAGGGAGGAAATTGGAGTTTGTAGGGACCTCACCTATCTGTCTAAGGATTTGGAATGGGCTGTGGAAACAGCAGTTGAGTTTGTTAGGCCGGAGGTTTCCTACTATGCACTGTCGTTATTGTTAGAGTTTCAAACCATACATAGCTGCGGACTTTCAAGATGTCTTGGTGGTGTTTATTGCCTTGGTCAACCAGATGATCTGTTACTGTTTTAGGTAGCCAGTGGAGACTGATGTGGTATGGTAGGGTTTTGCATCTGTAGAGTTCTCAAAACGCTGTCATGACTATTATTGAGTGAAGGGAGGAATTGTACTAAAACTCCACTAAGTGTTAGAACGAGTACCATTTAGAGGGGTAGTCACTTGTGATGCAACAAAGGTAGGCCAAAAGTGTACGCAACAAGTTTTATTCTCCTCCCTGTAGAGATTTTTCATTTCTTTCCTTGTGTACCCCTTACAACACTACATTTTTATCATTCATTTTTTTTACCATTCTTCCCTGCTTAAGGGAAAAACTGTATGTGTATCCTCTGTTTCTATTCACTCTTCCACTCATCCAAACAAAGTATGGATACAGTTCTATTAGGAATGTTTGTGGTTCTCTCAGATATCAACCCATACACTTGGATTTCTTGACTGTCATGGCTTTTGTTCTTAATAACAGTTTTTGGGTGAATTTTGCGCATTTTCTTGATTTTTGGGTCAAATAATACATAACTTGCTCCCCCATACTACTCTTTACATTTTTATCATCCGTTCTCCCATTCATCCCTACATAAGGGCAAAACTGTTTGCATATCCTCTATTTCTTTTTGTTGGAGTCCACATCGACTAGAGATGAGGCCTGTCAATAGTTTATAATTGGGTGTAAACCTCACTTCAAAGGCTGGTTTGTAAGGTTGAGTTAGGCTTAAATTCTACATTCTTGATACTTTCTATTTACTCTTCCACTTATCCCAGCAAAGCACAAAGAAATTTCTGATTTCTATCCAACCAAATAATACATATTCTCACCATATTTCTCTTATTTCTTTCCTTCATTCAAACAAAATGATGTGTCCAGTAGTTAAGAAGCTATGTTTAAGGCGAGATAATAATTATACGGGGTAACTAATTCTAAATGTAATTGAGATATTATAAATAGGTGCGCTGAACTAGTAGTTAGGGAAGAGACAGTTCTGTTGGAGGATTTGGCATTCTCTTGGATATCACCCCTTGTACTCGAATTTCTTGGCTGTCATAGTTTTTCTGTTAATCATAGTTATTGGGTCAATGTTGTCCAGTTTCTTCATTGTTTCTTTCTCCTACATTGGTTGAATCTATCACCAGTCCTTTTGTTTTATTAAATAATTGATAAATTTACATTTTGTTCTTCATCTAATTAAATCATCTTTTGGCATTTAGGTGCTCTTTGTATTTTTGGAGAAATATTGAAACAGGCTGGTTTGAATTCAGAGTTGAGGCCAAAGCCTCACCTCTATCTTTCCATGATGCGTGCCTTCGCTTTTCTAGGAGATTATGATCTAGTTAAAGTTTTACATAAACAGATTTGGCCAGATTCATCAGGAACCATATTATTAGTAGCTCAAGAAGAGGCTGATCACCTTCTAATGGAAGCAGCACTGAATGCCGGCCAGGTATTTCCCCCCTACTAGTTGCCATTGACATTGAGGTGGAAAAGGCTTCTCTCCTTGTTGTTGTTTATTCTTTTTTAATATATTAAGATAAAAGATCTTGAGAGAGAACCTTTAAAAAGGAAGTGGACTTGATTAATCCGACTTGTAGTACAAGTCATTGTTTTCTATGGGTGCAAGTGGATAACTAATAAAGTCTTGTCTAGTAAACAGTATTCGGTGTGTTTGGAAACCCATCATGTTTTTTTAAAATCACATCATTTCCATGTTTAAAGTGAAATCGAGTATACACAGCTTAAAAAATTTCACATCTTTCACGCACATGTGAGGTTGGATGCACAAAATCTGCATTTTGGTAGATATATGTGGATGGCATTGTGTTGAATGGCGGTTACTTCAAAAACATAAAATATATACAAAAAAAATCCTAAAATAATAAGTCTAATAGCTTATATTAGGACTAATATAATTATACAAAAATCTTCTACAGACTAAGTTCTCTTAGACTATTTGAAATTGAGTAAATACTTATGGATGAACTACAGTTTAAACACTATTCTTCAGTGTTAGGCATTTAATTCATGTCTTGTGTTTTTTACTAATGTAGCAATAATCATAGAGAACATTCCATTGAAGTCAAATCCATGAACTTGATGAAATTCTTTAGCTACTAACTGAGCTTTGTATTATTCAAAATGCCATCAACATTTCTTCTATTAGAAACACCCACTTACAACCTATCCTAGTGGCGAAAAGAGAAGCCAAAGTCCATGTATTATTTTTTGTCAAAGCATCAAATTCCTGTTGTGTAGCTGCCATCCATTTAGGATCCTTTAAAGCTTTTTTGACGCTCTTGGGTTGTAAGAAGAAAATGAGCTGGGATACGAGTAGGCAAGACAATATATTTTGATCTAGTTTGCTTGGGATTGGTACTTATAGGTGGTGAGAACTAGTGTGAGTGGGAGTAGACTGGTTAGTGGAGATTGAGCTTGACGCAATAGAGGAGTGACTGTTGCTGGAAAGCCAACTAGGTGACTTGAGCAGGAGTAGAGTTGTTCAAGTTGGGTAAAATGACATGAGGAGGAGGTTGGACAATAGAGACAATGCAAGAATATCAGGAACAAAAATTTCAAGTGAGAGTGAAGGAAAAAGATCTTTGTAAGGAAACCTGCACTCATTAAAGACATCTTTGGATATAAAGAGTTTTGCCCTTGGTGAGAGACATTTGTAACCCTTGTGAGTAGTGGAACAACCTAGAAACACTCATTTATGGGATGTGAAATCAAATTTGTGAGAGTTGTAAGGTCCTCAGATGAGGATAACTAGCTCATCCAAGAGTTTCGTATAAGTGATAGTTTGTAATTTGCTTGAAAGAACAACATATGGAACATTAAAATTAAGAGAAGCTGTAGGCAATCTATTAACAAGATAGACAAAAGTTATAAAAGCATGATCCCAGAATTTTACGGGTAAAGAAGCATGATTATGGAGAGTAAACCAAGGTCAACTATGTGTCATAGTTTCCTCTCTATGAGAAATTAATCAATGATTAATACGAAGTTCCCTTGGATAATAGTTAGGGTTCTAAACTGTCTTCCCCAGTAAGTTTGTAAACTTTTTAAGTATTAAACTGTAGCTCAACCAGGTCTTCAAAATGCTTGAAAGCAATGTAAGCATCTAATTTACTTTTTAGAAGATAAATCCTCGTAAACCTTGAATACGTATCAACAAAGGTGATATAATAAGAAAATTTATTGTAGATGGTTCAGGTGAGGGTCCCCACCAGGCGCTGTACAAGAATTCTAAAGGAAATTTTGTAAACTGTTTCAGACATAGGACAGGGTAACATGTGAGCTTTCCTAACACAACAAGCAGAGGATAAAGACTAGACATCTTTGTTATTTTATGAAATATTCCAATGCAAGATGAGTTTCAAAACATGATTGTTTGGATGCCCTAGCCTAGTGTGCCTCAAAGATTATGTGCTAGGAGAATTACAAGTATTCTCAAAAAAGTTAACAGAAACATTAGAATTCAAACATTTGGTTGGGCTTGAATGTTGAGCTTGCAGCTGAATGCTAGGAAAAGAGTGAAGATCATCAAGGCCAACATCTCCTTGCACCAAAACTTCATTGGTGGGTTGGGATTTGTGTTAGGACACGCCCTCCTATTAAGGTCTATGAAAGGAGAAATAAGGGAGAGAGAAATTCAACTATTTGATTTAATTCAAGTAGCTGAAGAGTTTATTAGTGGTTTTGTGACTGTTATGTTGGGAAGCTGTGTATATATGTATTTGCGGTGTTTGCCGGGAGGTAGGCAGAAAATATTGTGTGTATATGTATTCTAATATCTTTTGTTCATTTCATAATAACCTCCTACTAACAAAATCTTTTCTGCCTACTTCCCCCCAAATCCCGCAAACACATTTATACACAGCTTCCGAACATAACAATCACAAAACCACTAACAAACTCTTCAGCTACTTGAATTAAATCAAATAGCTGTATTTCTCTCTCCCTTGTTTCTTCTTTCATAGACCTTAATAGGAGGGCGTGTGCTAACAATTTGACAAAGCATTTGGTAGGATTAAATTCAAAGAAAGTTGAGTTATCCTTTGCAAATTTACTCATACGTACTAAATTTTTGGTTATAGAAGGAACATGAAGTACTTGATGAAAGCTAGGACAAATTTTATGATTGTTGGGTGAAGGGAAAAATGAAGAACCAGCAGAGTGTATGGACAAACCTTGAGCATTTCCAATGAAGATCTGGTAAGGCCTTCAAAGCATTCAAGTTGATGAATGTTCTGAGATTCTCCAGTTACATGAAATGAGGCTCCTGAATTTGGATACTAGTTGCTTGTTGTTGCAGTTTTGTTGTAGTGTTGTTTTGAGGTGCAGCAAAAATATTATTGGTCTACATTGCACTTGGAGAAGACTGAAATTGATTAGCTGATGGCCGCATGTAGTATTAGTTCTTCAATTTGCAAGTGGTCCAAGAATAGAAATATGTTGGTTTTGTGAATACTTATTCTGATCTGAGCCATAGGATTCTTATAACATGAACCATTCTGATTTTGGGGAGACGTTGTTTTAATAGAAACTCAAATTATGAGAAAAATAAAACTGATCAAACCTATGATAACAATTCAAGGCTATATGGCCATATTTTTGAAGCAAATGACACTGCACGATGCTGTTAGTGACCACCATTCGCACCGCCACCACTATTTTGTCCATAACCAAATTTCCTATATCATGTAAAATTTGTCTTTGCTTTGTCATGTGTCTACTTTGGGTCATGTGTCTACTTTGAGTTTTATTTAATGACTTCAGTTTCAAGCTCCACCTATTTGCTAGCATCATGAATGTCAACTTTATTATCATGGTCCTCGTGTTCTTGGGTTAAGTATGTGGCTACTTCATCAAAGGTCACCTCTCTATCAAACATGAGCTTGGATTCCTTAGGGTCTTATAACCTGTACTTATTTTCACTATTTTGATGCCCCAAAAATATGCATTTCTTGATCTTGGCTATAGTTTCCCTTTATTAACATAGGCATTATTTTGGACTCCTAAATACATGCAAAATTGAATAGTTTGTTGTAGAGCTCGACCACGTTTCATCTGGGGTATTGCAATTGATAACTGTAGAAGAAGATCTCTTTAGCAAGTAATCCGCAATATTAATTGCCTTGCTCACAATTTTTTGATAGCATGCAACGATCTCTTTCAAATTGTTCATTCATTCTATTGAGTCATTTCTGTTGTGGTGTATGTCCTAGTTTTATGGCAAGCTACTCCATCTATGCAAAACTCATTAAACTCCGTGTTGCATAATTCCTACCCATCATTCATCTTGAGTTGTTTTATCTTCTTCGTTTGTTTCTTCTGTAGAGATTTCTATTGCTTGAACTTGAGAAATACAGTAGTCTTTTGTTTCAAGACGTAAATCCAAACTTTCCATGAATAGTCACCAATGAAAGTTACTCCAATATGAGAAGGAAAGGAACACGTGATGGGCCCCACAAGTATGAGTGGATATTACCGATAGTCCCTCGCTTTTTGTGAACTCCGGTTTCCATAAACATGATGCTTGAATCTGGCTTTCCGTTGTGATTTCCACCAAGTAAGCCTCTTGATAAGCTCGTCCCTTTCATGCTCAATTGTATGGTCTAATTTCAAATGCCACAAGCAAGTTTGGTTAAAGATCAGACATGGAAGAAACTGCAGCTGCACCCACCACTGTTCTGCCTTGCAAGATATTTAGTCTATTCCTCAGTTTTTCCTTTCATAATTACTAATGCATCTCTAGAAACTTCTAAGACTTCACCTTGAGCTTGATATGATCAACAACAGAGACTAAAGTGCTCAAAGAAATTAAATTCTTGCAGATTTTGAACACATACCTCATTGGATTTTTTGTATGTGAAGTTAATTTTTATAGGTATTATCCTTGAACATTTGATTGCATGTTGTTGAAGTTGGTTTTTAATATTAGTCTTCATTTGTTGCTTCACTTTTCTTTGTAGAAAGATATTTCTTTCACTTACCTTCTTTTATTTTCATTTTCAACATTTTGATTGGCTTTGGGAAGTTAGTAATTCTTAGCCTTTTTTTGTTATCTGCATCTGTGTTTCTTGGCCAGATTAATGTTGCCATTAAAACACTTGCGGAGATTGTTTCAAGATGGAAGCGCATATCCTGGACAAGTCGCGGGGGCATGGTATGTAATATAATGTTACACAGCAAATGCCTTTTTGAATAGATCCATCATTAGACATTAACAGTCCTAACCTTGATTTGTACTTCTAGTGTTTTCTCATTATAGTATATTTCTGGACCAAATCTTCGACTGACAATGTGATGCCCTTTTTAGATGCAAATAATTTTACTTCAGCAAGTTGTAGCTCATTGCAAGCTTTTTTCACCATGTCTCTTTTATATGTATAATATTACTATGGATCATATGCAATACAATAGTCAAACGTTGTCAGGAAGAAATTTTTTTCAAAACAGGATATTCATTCCTATGAAATTTTTTTCTTAAATGTTAATGCTGTTAGTGATTCAGGTTCTTAACCTTGTGGCCATGCTTTTGTAATATAGGTAGCTTATCGTATTGAGGCCATCTTGGGATTCTCGAAGTCTTTGTTCAGTCCCTACTTACTTCCTCAGGTACTGATCATATTTTGCATTGACATCCTATCATGGCTTTTATGCATCTATATCTCTGCATGTATGGTCATAACTTCGCATGTTTGTCATGTGTTTGGCTTTGACTGTTTGGTCTACACTGCATTTTATTTTTGGTAGTTTATGCACGGAGAACTTTTTCTTTTCTCTAATTGTGGACCCTCTTTGTTTAGGTTTCACCTTCTGAACCGGTTGAGAACTATATGATACGATTTGATGAAACACGGCCACTACAAGGTACCATAAAGCTAAGGAAGGTGGTTATGCGTTTCTTTGATGAAGCAGTTGTTCCTGTTGTAGATGAGTGGGGTAGTTGTATAGGGCTGTTACACCGTGAAGACTGCAGCCAGGTATTTTTAGTTTGCTTGGAATATTTGCAAGATTAGTCTTTCATTAAATTAAAATGGTATTATACTAAGATGTACGTGCAAAATCCTACAATCTTTAATGCATGTACTCAAGTCATTTTATAAGTGATACTTGTGAAAGAGTTGAAACATTTAAGGTTGTCAAACTTGAGAGTTTTAAGTAAGCATTGTAAATTTACTCAAGTTTGGAAGAAAAGAAGTATTAAAATGCCTATAAATAACATAGTAAGTAATTCAACATTTTAACCCTATGATGAAACAAAATAACAAACAGGTATAGTATTCTTAGGAAGATGTAAACCTTGATATTTTGTTATAATTTCTTTTATTATACGTTACTGTGTATAGTACGGTTCATCTTAACTGTGCATTGATCATTTTATATGGCCATAGTTTTTATTGTTAGTGTTATGATTTCATCCATTTTAGCTTTGATATATGGTTACCCAAAATTCACTCTTGACTACACAGCTCGAATCATTTTACGGCTCCCTTTTGTGTGTTTTTATTTTGTACATATATGCACATCTCTAACATGAACACATCAATACAAATTAAATCATACCTGTTCATTACAATTGAGTTTGTGTCTGGTTATATTGATTAGTGGATGGATTTACGATGCAGTTGGATGCCCCACTTTCAACAATGATGAGAAGCCCTCCTCCCAGTGTTACGAGTTCAACATCTGTTGGTCATGTAGTTGATTTAATGTTAGAGAAGCGATACCCGATGGTTATCGTTGTAAATTATACAAACTCATATGCTACTCCTCCATATAGCTCTAGAGCAGTGGGAGTTTTTACACCAGAACAATTAAGTAGGTTTATCACTCCAGTATCTCGAGTAAAATGGACAGAGCTTTGTGAAAGGTAAATATAACATGCATAGCTTTACCAAAATGTTGAGTTAAATCAGTTTTTTTTAGTACAAGTACACACGAACTGAAATTACCTCGTAATGTTTTTTCCTCTATGGCTTCGTATTATGATTTATGCGCGGGTTGTTTCTTAAGTGGGTAAAGCGGATTGAGGTAAGCAATAATCTCAGGCTATACATTTTGGAACTGGCAATAGGGGGAAGAACTTGATTGGACTGGGATAAAATATTAGAATATTAAAGTAGTATTTATAATGTTATTTAGACGATGATACTTTCAGGATTGTTATTCATTTAAGGTGTGTTATTTAATGTAAGGTCCACATTGTATAGATTTACCGATGAGAGAATGTTATTCTTATTTTGATCTCTTATAGCTTTCTATGTAGTTTTAATGGTAGATTGTTAGGATCAAATACATCCTAACCATTTGATTTAAGGACAAAAGGAGAATTCAATCTAAAAGATATTACTGTGTGGAAAAATTTAAGACTTACCAGTCATTAAATAATTTATTCTCGGCATTGTCATTTCATTTAAGAACTAGTGTTCAAGATGAGTTTCTTTCCATTGACATTAATCCAATGATAGCTCTTTTTCTTTTCTTTTTTCTTTTTTTTATAACTACACTCATTTTTAAAGATATGATTTGCATTTTAATCTAATTCATAGATGTGTTGTGCATATTCCATTTGGAATCAGTTCTGTATTTTCTTGTTGATACAACATGCAACTGTAGCACATAGGGCTATGTAACCACTATGAGAAGTGGAAGGGAATTAAGGAGGGTAGTATAAATGTCAACGTGGTTGGTGGTGATGATAGGATGTAAATAAGAATAGAAAGTATATTGGCATATAAACATGAATTATTAGTAAGAGTTGAATCTCCTCGAGTATTAATATTATTAATATTATGAAATATTTTCACGGTTAACTTAGAGTTGGTGATTTCAATAACAATTTGGTATTTAAAATAATAACGACATATTAACTTAAGAATAGAACTAGTTATAGACGGCTGAAATAAAGAAAAGGTTAAGAAGACTTATGAATGGAAGAAGAATGACGTGTTACTCGTGGAAGAATAAAAGAATTTTATGTATATTGAATAACCTTTTGATTTAAAGGGACAGATAAAACTTCTAAGAAAGTTTCCTTTTATCTTCGTTAATTAACTCATTAGTGTGGGGACCTATTTGTGGTGGAAGTGTTTGTGAAGTTAGTTGGTAATTGTGATAATAGTAATTTGTGATTGATGAATATAATGGGTTATTATTTTGTTACTATTTTTATTACTTTTATTATCTATAAATAAATAATCATATGTGTGTATTTTAACACATGAGAATTAACTTTATATCTATTTATCTTTATTTTAATATGGTGTCAGAGCCTAGTTCCGATACAGGGAAATGTGGGTTATAGGCCCATTGTTCACCATCCTCTTCCGGCTGCTTTTGTGCTGTCACTGTTGTTGCCGCCACCGCTGCCGCCGATTGGGTTGACGACACCAATGTCAGGAGCGCCTCATCCAGGCGACCACCGTGTCGTTGGAATTATGGCAATCGGAGCAGCGATGCGCCTTCACACGCCGTTTTCGTCCTCTTCACCGCCGCAACCGCATGTGGCAATGCGTCCACCATCGTTTTCGGCTACGATCAACGTTGTTGTGATCGTTGTCCTACGAGTGTTCTGGATCTGTCCTCATCTTCTTGGTCGGAGTCTGTTTGAGTTTTAGCGTTTTTCTCTCTCCTCTATGGCTTCTTCTGTGGCTATCGTTGTCGTTACTTCAATTGTTGCAGTTGTCCAAGCTGTGCCACCTTACTTTATCTGATACCTCAGGTCCACCTGCTATTTTTAATGGATTTCTTAAATGGTATGAGGATCGTTAAAACTCTGGTTCCAGTGCATATGTTGCATATATAGGTATCTCTTTTGTTGGGCTCACCCACTCAAATTCTCTTGGTCCTTGGGTTCTAGACTTAGTTCATTCAGACATTTGAAGACCAAGTCGTGTTAAGTCTAATTTAGGATTTCAATATTTTGTTACTTTTATTGATGATTTTTCAAGATGCACTTGGTTATTTTTAATGAAAAATCGTTCTGAGTTATTTTCTATATTTCAAA
>Ga0099825_1005219_pt1 | contig 16730 bp, 8 predicted proteins | sample SiratroredBW_FD_76838 | JGI IMG/M metagenome (GOLD analysis project Ga0099825, IMG submission 76838) | Root nodule microbial communities of legume samples collected from California, USA - Siratro red BW | ecosystem: Host-associated > Plants > Roots > Nodule | place: USA: California | collected...
ACACAGATATATATATATATATATATATATATATATATATATATATATATATATATATATATATATATATATATATATATATATATATATATATATATATATAATCACAATTAAGAGTAATTTAGTAAAAAGAAAATTTTACAACATATTCAATATATATAAAGAAAATAAAAATAAATCATATAGTCATTCATAAGAATTTTTTTAAAAATTAATATGTAAAGTATAGATGATATTAGTACATAATTGGTATAGATCATACATGATTTATTTTTAATCACAATTATTTTCATTTCATTTCATTTCAATCATTTTACGTCATTTCTGATTATATTGAATGCACATAGATTTATCTGCAATCTGGATATATTTGATTTTCTTCTAATCTCAATACTCTGATTTCATTTCAATAATATGAATTGTATATGCACTCATCGTCTTTTTGAAGACTCATTCATTATTAAGACTCTTATACCAAGGATATAAACAAATTCAAATATCTAATACCGAATGTCACCTAGAGTCCCAATGTGTATGAATTTGTTCGTAAACTTCTCGCCATCTAATACTTTTGTCTATATTATTAGTGAAACTTGAGAATATTTTTGTTAAACATAAGCTCTTCATACTTAATACACACAAACAAGTGCAGCTTATAGGTCGTTATCCTAAATATTTGACCTTAATTTTATTCATATTCCATCATTCTCATCAATACATATGAATTAAAAATATCAAAATATTATTCCCCGAGCATTCACAACATAAAAAAATAACAATTAATTATTAAAATATCAAATTCTAATATTTCTACAAACTCATACAACATATAATCAAACAATTTCATTTCATCAAATGATATCTTTCTAATAAATTGAAACTCGGGACCAATTTCTTTTCACATCAAAATCTTCTAGGGTGGGATATTATTGAAAAATTAAAACTAACTTCTTTTATCTAAAAAAATCCAATCTCAAAGCAATTTCAAAATCAAACATCAATATAACTTTAAAATCTAAAGATTTAGAATAAATTATCCAAACATAACTAAAATTCAAATATATAGTAATATAAGTGGAGATGATCACATCTCTTAAAAATGTCCCATCAAATATTGATGACCAAAATTTAAAAAAATAAAAATTATTTTTCTTTTAAAATAAATATAAACTTATTTGAAAATCTAACTGAATAAAAACACTCTTTAATTTTTCCGTTATTGTGAGGTGACATCAATTTCTAAAATTCATAAAATATGAAAGAATATCCCATAAAGAAGGAAGAGAGTTGCCAAAGGGGAGAGAAATTTGGAGGTGGAGGGTGTGAGAATAATTGGAGCCGCAGGGGATGTGTTTTCAAGTTTCTTACGGGGTCACACAATGTACTTCAAAATTTATGTAATACCTATTTTTTAAATACATAAAAGAAAACATTTTTTTTTTAAGTTTACAAGTTATTGACATAATTTTTCATGTATGTATGATTATAATGAACAGTTATTGATAAAATTGGATTATATATAAAACTGTCAAATATATGAGTTAATATAGCTTATAAAAAAATATGCGCTGATTATTACACGGTTATTTGTTAAAAAATTAACGTATAAAATAAATTTATTGATTTATAAAAACTACTTAAAAATCATATTATTCGTGACTGGACAATAATATATAGAAAGTTAGTCTTAGAAAAGTTTAGGAGACTTCTTTATCTTAGAAGAAGCTTCGGAACAATGATTAGTATAGCCATGTTTTTGTCCTTTAGCGAATCAGTGAATTGATCCATTAATGGGCCAAAGCTTTTATTTTATTGGACCTCAAGAAGGAAAAAGTAGGGATGCTTAACTTGAGTACAATATCATAAATACTTTTCTAAATAAGTAAACAGCAGAATTTTAGATTAGTAAGTAGTAGGAAGAATAAATTTGATAGATGTAGGTATATTAAATAATTTGATAATTGATAATAATTATATTGATATTGGTTGCAATGTATAAAATAAGTTAAGAAGATTATGTTAGTAGTAAATGTGAGGGGGTGAGTAGTGGGGTTGGACATGCGAAACGTGGTACCCACTACCAATTAGAGTCAACCCACCACCACCTGCACGCCAACAACACAGGCCTAATCTAGCTGAGGGGCAGCTCTGGCATTTACTATGTATCTTCTTCACCTTTCATATTATTGTTAATGGTTAATCACCACAAATTCACTTAATTTCTGTTGCTACATTCAAGTTTAAGCAATTCAATCTAATTTTCCAAAGTTTAAACTAACATATTCACCAAGATTATTAAATAATTTCCCCCACTATTGTACTCTTAAAACACATTTCATTATATATATATATATTATTGGATCTTTTATACATCATTCAACTTTATCATTCTCTTCAATATCACATTTAAAATCTGAAATATATACAGGAAGAATATAAAATTTACTTTGTTTTATAATTTTGATAAAATATTTTGACTTTTCATGTTTTATTCGCACTAATTAAAACTTAAAAAAATTATGCAAATTCAAAATAAAGTGTTTATGACATAAAAGTATTTAATATCCTTAAAATGGTTTTAGAATAACAACTTATTATAATCTATCTAAACATATTTTAAAACATAAAGGTTTATATAAATAGTAAAATAAGTATTAGGATTTCATTTTTATAAAAATAAGTAAAACTTTTCTCTCAATTTTTGATCTCATCTATCATTAGATTAACTATCATAGTCTGTCATTAAATTAATTTGTGACTATGATTGGAAATAAATTCATTTTCTACTTTTTTTCCTTTTAAAACAATTTTCAATTCTTTCTAGTATCTAAGTCTACATTGTAATTGCATGTAATGTTTTTATGGTTAGGATTAATCTTTATTGATTCAAGGTTCTAATGATGTGTTCTGATAGTTGATCAATATTTTGTGGTGTAGGTTTGAATATCTTTGAAATTCCTATTTTTTTGGAGCTCTTTGTGAATTCAAGGAAAGCTAGTTTTATTTTTCAATAGAACCCTAAGTTAAAAGACATGGATGTGGGAGTGACATGGTCAACAATTCCAAATTTTCTTGCAATAATTGATTGTGAAATTTCATATATATGTTTGATGATTCCAAAGTGTTGTGAATTGAGAACTGATTTTGATAATAAGTATTATATGAATTATTGTTGATTGATGTGATGAGAGGCCGCATCTTCAGGAAAAGAGATATTCATGTTGAGAGGTATCTTGACTCTACTCGTATATTGGAATCATATAGATAAAGATATACTAGTGATAGTCGAACGAGGTTTATATGACCAATGGTGACTCAAGGCCTCATAGGCCTCAAAAAAATTTAATAGGCTTTAGGCCTCAAGTCCTCAAAGGCTTAAAAAAAATTTAATCCTCATATATTATTATAAAATAAAAAATATTTAATTTTAAAATTATACTAACAAAATTTTAATTAAAAATTTAAATATTTTAACTGATTTAAGTTTACATTGGTGCTATAAATATTATTTAATGACTTTAAATTTATATTGGTACTATAAATACTATTTAATGAATAATATTCCTAAAACTTTCTTATAATAAATTAATAATATTTAAAAAAAATTGAACAGTCAAAGAATCTTATGTATCAAAACTTTCTAATTTATCTTTTTCCTCTTGTATTCCAACCCATTAATATCATCTCTTTATATGTCCTATCATTGTCTGACTCTTCCACTTCTCTCCTTCTTTCTTCACTTATCTCCTTTCTTCCTCTATCTCTTTGTTCCTTCCATACTATTATTTCAACTTGTTTGCAATTTCAAATTTCTTTCATTTCATATTTCATTATTGCGTCTCTTTACTTGGAGACTTTGAGCAATAGATTGATTGAGGAAGAGTTTTTGTTACTTGGAGACTTTGAGCAGTAGATTGATTGAGGAAGAGTTTGTGTTCACTTTTGCTCCTTTTGAGTGCATCAATATTAGATAAAAATAATATGAGATTGATCAATTGATATCAATTTTTTTCATTATTGTTTAATTAATCTTAAAATAATTTTGTGCAGATTCAAGGAAGAGAATTTAGAAGTTACAGATTATATTTAAAGACATACCAAAGGACATAATCGAAAGATAATATGGAGACTTGAGACTCTACGGTCAAGTTTATTGTCTTGACAATCAGGTTTTATCTTTTTAACTTAAACTTATTTTATATTCTTATAACTTATTTTCAGTGTGATATATATTATAATTTTTAATTTTATATAAAAATATACAAATATTGCAACTAGGAAATTTGAATCTGGTTATTCAAAACTTAAAAAAGAGAGTTGAACTTTGTGTTAAATTACAAAAAGGGGCTATGGATAAATTTATAAAAATAAACAAACAAAAATGAATTAAAAAATACAAGTGAGTCTTCTTTGAATGAAGAACATAATAATATAAAATATAGGTGAAGATAACAATATAAATATAGGTGAAAACAATAATAAAGTAGTCAACAAAGATAATAATTTTGATTCTCAATAATTTTGATTCTCAAACTCAGGATAATAATTTTGATTATAGTAATTCTAATTCATAAACTTGGGATAACGAGAATGAAATTGCAAGACAAAATGATTCTAATATTAAAAATATATATGATCCAAGTCAATGGAAGGATGTTGATACTTAGTAGAAAAATGTCCTATTAAGATAACTGATATAGATTTTCCAAAAGATAAATACTCAAGACACTTTTCTGTATCATATTATATCCAAAAATTGTCTAATGGGGAGAAACATGAAAGGAGATGACTCATTTATTCTACAGATTTAGATAGAGTATTCTGTTTTTGTTGTAAATTGTTTAATGTTATTAGTTGTACTAGTAAACTAGGTAACGAAGGTAGTAGAGATTGGAGAAATCTTAGTGCTAAGTTAAAGAGCCATGAAATAAGTGATGAACACATTATTAATATGAATGCATGGATTGATCTGGAAATGAGATTGTCAAAAAATAAAACAATATATAAACATGTGTTCAAGAACATATAAATAGAGATAAAGAACATTGGAGAAAGGTGTTGTTAAGAATTATTGTTGTTATTAAAACCCTTGTTAAAAATAACTTAACTTAGCCTTGCATGGAAAAAATGAGAAGATATACGAAGAAAGTAATAAAAACTTTTTAAGTTTGATAGAAATGATTGCAAAATTTGATCTAATTATGCAAGAACATATTCATCAAATTAAAAATGACGAAATCCATAATCATTACCTCAGTTAGTAAAAGTTTATCATTTGATGAAAATATTGAGAATGAAGTTATTAAATCACTTCAAGAATAATTTTGAATTGATTATTTTTTATATATTGTAGATAAAGCAATTACCACACTACAAATTAGATTTAAACAATTTAAAATATATGAAGATATTTTTGGTTTTTTTATTTAGTATTAAAATTTAAAGTTATTGGATTGTGTAATTTTGAAAGAAAAATGCTTAAACCTTGCAAAGTATTTGAAACATGATATTTTATTGGATCTTGATGGCTTAGATTTATTTTTAGAATTAAATATCTTAAAGAAAAATATAGGATTGGAAAATGAATCAAAATTTAAACTAATAAAATCTTATTTAAGATCAAAGATTAAACGAGTTAGCTTTATTGTCTATTGAAAAAAAATTTAAATGAAATTAATTATAATAATTTAATAGATAATTTTACATCACAAAAAGTTTGAAAAATAAATTTTAGATAAAAATATCATAATTTTAATTATTTTATTAATTTAAAAAATGTCTCATTTTTTTTATTCGCTTTAGGCCTCATTTTTTATTATCTTTTGACAATCTCATTTCGAGATCAATCTATGCATTCATTGTCGCAACCGAGATCACGAAGGGGACGTCTATCCGCGAAAAAAATATATTAATAAATAAAACAATGGAGTCGCCACCAATAGTTTTTTTTAGGGAAAACTATGAAAAACCCGAAAATAATTGATAAGGCGGGTCTACGAAAACCGGATTGAGGGTCTGGGAGCCGGTTTCGTGTGGGGAAGGTGTTAGCACCCCCACAACGCCGATCCTAAAACGGTACCGTTTAACTTAAACAAATAAAACGAGTGTAATTCTTTAAAAATGTTTATTTTCCACAAAAATGAAAATAAAGATAAGCAAAATATTTTTTATTTTAGAAGGGGGTCCGACAAGGTTTAACCTCGCTCCTACGTATCTCTATCGGGTAGAGAATTAGGGTTACGTAGTTCTTCGTAGAAAATTGTTTGTTTGTGTGTTTGATATTTTTTTAATTTTTGAAAGTTTTATATACTTCTAGTTTTGAAAATTGATATTTTTATTTTTTGAAATTAGATATTTTGGAAATTAAACCTCACTTTAGATATCGCTTGATGCGTACGACCCTTTGATATTTCAAATGGGGTTGGAATTTTTCGAATTAAATCTCACATAACACAAATGGTTATTTGGAATTTAATCAAAAAAATTATTTTTAATAAAACCTCACATGACATGAATAGCCTTCAGAGACTTAATCAAAATCTTATTTAAAAACGTACAAATCATAAAAAAATAAAATTAAAAATTAAAATTACTTCCAATGCTTTTTATTGTACAAAAATCGTTTTGGAGTTTTTTTTTAAGAGAAAATTTTGTGATAAAAATTGGAAGTGAAAGAGAAACATGCGTGAATAACTATTATTAAGAACATATGCCTAAAATATTAACAATGACGTTGCAGTGGAGAACATGAAATCCAAGGTAGAATAAATGGATTACTAAAACTTATAAAGTAACCAATCATTATTGTGGGGTCCACCTTCCATTAAAAATAAACATTATCTCTTTTTTAATTACATATTCCCTTTTTATTATCAAACTTCCTGCATTTTTTTTATTTGGATTTTTCATTTTTGCTTTCAAACCCTTTTTTTTTCATATTATATTCTTATACCCTCAAAAAAAAAACCATGGCTACTGCACTTTTCATACTTTTTCTTTCCAATCCAAGGCTAAAATAACCATTTCAATTCGGCACCTCCTAGACTTATCAACCCAAGCCTATTATTCTTTGTAATGGAAGGTGACGGATAGGGGGGCAGCGATGGGATTGAAGGCGCGACGGTGACGCTCGGCGGCTGGCGGTGGCAGTTTGGCTCGCGGGGGAGTGGCTCGGGTTGTGGTGGTGGAGTATTTCGGTGAATACGAAGGGATGGGAAACAGGGAAGGAGAATTTTTCTAGGGGTTTTGGTTGTGGCGACGGGGAGGAAAAGTGGATGGGGTTGACGACGGGGTATCCACTCGTCGTTGGCGTCGATGGCGGCACAGTTTCGGCTGTTTGGAGGCTACGACGGAGCTAGTGGAATGTTGGGAAGTTTTTCGATAGTAATGTGGTTGGATCAAACATTAATTGGGTAGAGTATGAGGTTTCTGTGAAGGTATTTGGTGAGAAATGGGGGGTGTCAGAGTGGTATTTTTGGGCTTAGTGAGGCGTGGTGGGGGCTGTTTTGAAGGTTCGGTGGAGCTTGCCGTGGAGCATCTTGAGAAGAGGTAGCAACAGGGTTGAGCGTTGGGTTCGGAGACGAATACAGGGTTAGTGAATGAGTGAAGAAGGGTTACATGAATGCATAAAACAAGGCAGCAAGACAAACAGAATATGGCATTCGCGGAGATTCAGAAAATAACATATAGCATCAGATCATCGAGTTCATACCTGCTCCTTTCTTGTAATTTGTTAATCCTATACTCTGTGTTCTTGCAATTTCTTGTAATCCTCTTCTTTCTTCTCCAAATGTATTTCTCTCGTATTACGAATCTGCCTTCTTTTGTGTTTGTGTTTTTGTGCTCTACTGATCTTGTGCTATCTGCATTCTCGAGTGAGGGTAATAATTCGAACCTCCCCCTCCACTTCTATATTGCTGGTAATATATCCTTAAAAAATCGTGGAAGACCAAGTCCTTTTTCTGTTCGTTAGGGGACATTCCCTGCATTTTTAGGTTTTGGGATCGTTTTCTTGTAGAGGGGACAAGCTTGCTTTTCCATGGTAGTGGAGCAGGAGTTGGCGTTGTGTGCTGATTTTGTCCTGTACGAAGATCAGGATTGGAAGATCCTGGAGGTGTGCAAAGTAATTAGGGGGGTGTAAGAGGAGAAAAGACTTGGGCCAAAAAAAGCTAGTGGTGTTGAAAGTGATGAGGGGGTGTAAGGGAAGAAAAGACTTGGGCCAAAAAGCTAGTGGTGTTAAAAGTGATGAGGGGGGTGTAAGAGGAGAAGAGAATTGGGCCAACAATGCTAGGGGTGTTGAAAGAAAGGTGTTGGTGACAATTTTTTTATTTTGTTACAAATAAAATAAATACATTTATTTTTTATCATTTTTGAAAATAAGAGAGATTTAGAGACAAGAATCAAAGTTTACTAAATTATTAAAATTTGAAAATTATTCAAAATAATTTTTTATCCGGACGAAATCTAGTGTTGACATTCATATTAATAATGTGTTCATCACTTTTTATGGCTCTTTAACTTAGCACTAAGATTTCTCCAATCTCTACTACTTTCATTACCTAGTTGTTACCTAGTTTACTAGTATAACTAATAACATTAAACAATTTACAACAAAAACAGAATACTCTATCTAAATCTGTAGAATAAATGAGTCATCTTCTTTCATGTTTCTCCCCATTAGACAATTTTTGGATATAATATGATACAGAAAAGTATCTTTGAGTATTTATCTTTTGGAAAATCTATATCAGTTATCCTAATAGGACCTTTTTCTACTAACAAGTCTCTTCATTTTGTATTAACATCCTCCCATTGAATTGTATCATATATATTTTTAATATTAGAACCATTTTGACTTGTATCAATTTCATTCTTGTTATCCTGAGTTTGTGAATTAGAATTACTATCATGAGAATCAAAATTATTATCCTGAGTTTGAGATTCAAGTTATTATCTTTGATGACTACTTTATTATTGTCTTCACATTATTATATTCTTCATTCAAAGAAGACTCACTTGTATTTTTTAATTCATTTTTTTTGTTTAATTTTATAAATTTATCCATAGTCTCTTTTTGTGATTCAACAAAAAGTTTAACTATTCTTTTTTTTTTTTTTAAGTTTTGAATAACTTGATTCAAATTTTCTAGTTGCTATATTTGCATATTTTTTATATAAAATTAAAAATTATAATATATATCACACTGAATATAACTTATAAGTATATAAAATAAGTCTAACTTAAAAAGATAAAACTTCATTGTCAAGACATTAAATTTTGATCGGTAGAGTCTCAAGTATCCTATTATGATATTATCTTTAGATCCTGTCCTCCTTTTGGTATGTCTTTAAATATAATTTGTAAACAGAAGAGACAGAGGAAAGAAAAGGAGATAAGTGAAGTCAAACAATAATGATAGAACATATAAAGAGATGATATCAATCCAGTTACAATATTATTAATTTATTATAAGAAAGTTTCAAAAATATTATTCACTAAATAGTATTTATAGTACCAATATAAATTTAAAGTCATTAAATAATATTTATAAACTTAAAGTCACTTAAAATATTTAAATATTTAATTAAAATTTTTTTAGTATAATTTTAAAATTAAATATTTTTTATTTTATAATAATATATGAGGAATAAAATTTTTTGAAGCCTTTAAAATTTTAAAACTTAAAATATATTAAATTTTTTTAAGACCTTGAAAACCTAACCAATTACTTTAATTGCTTTAACCTTGAACCACACCTTTTTATAACTTGACTTTTAAAAGATAAGATTCACTTAACATTCACCGTGTATCCAGGTTAGGTTAGATTACCTAATTACCTCTGATGCAATTCTACAATGTGTCGATTCTAATCATTTAAAAAAAAAAAAGTTAAATCATCAATTACTAACAATTACAGAATTTTATATTATAAGAATATCATGCCATAATTACAACATTTCAAGGATAATTTAAAGAAACATAATTGTGTTTTAAATTCAGAAGAATATCACTAACAAAATATTATTATTTGAATATTTTCGAATAAAACAGAGACTACTTTCAATCTTTTATTTATGTGAATAATAAATTAACACTTAAACGAGAAACTTAAAATTTGAAAACTTTGATTTAAATCTCAATCTCATTCGAGAAAATAGTATGTTGTTTGAGTGATATTAATATAACCGACAACTCATTCAAAACCCTAAAACAAGTTTCTTATTTCAAATGAATAGCTCGTGCATTTTATTTTTATGTCATTGATCTATATTTCAACAACCCTCAAAATTTAATCAATATATAAAAATTTGCTCCATAGTTTATAATTGAAACAACAACAATTTTACTCAAACCTATGTAACCATTATTTCAACTAAATTATTAATACCTATTAAAGGAAGTTATCACTTAAAATTTATCGGCGTAGGTTTTTGTGACATCCGGGGACGACTTTTTGCACCTCCATACTCTCTCATTTCTTTTCATCTTTTGTATTGTTTCTTTTATTTTCTCTTGTACAATTTAAAATAAAAAAATATATTTCAAACTATGTAATTCAAAATTAAAAAAAATTATTCCGAATTATACTTTCAAGAATATAAAAATCTTATATAATTGTTTTGTGTAATCCAAAAAATGGAAAACATATTTCAAGTTATAAAATTTAAAATATAAAAAATTATATTCTAGATTAAATAATCTAAAATATATATTTTTTTGATATTTTGAATTATGTAATCTAAAATATAAAAAAAATTATTATAAAAATACAAATTTTGAAAAGACATTTTTATATTTTTCAAATTATGAAAGTGCAGAAAGAAAAGCAAGGTGGAGCAGAAAGAAGCCGTCCTTAAAGGGTATCTAGTTGAAATGGTTTTGTAAAAAATGTTGGAGAGAGGTGGTCTAAGGAGAAAAAAGAGGTGGGAAAAGAAAAGCCCAATACGTGTGATGTGGGCGGGGCGTGAAATGGAAGTGGTACTAGCACTGGACTTTTGTTAACCGTTGGATGGGTTAATTGGATGACAAAACCCACTCTATCTTAGTTTTTTGTTTGCATGCGTTGAACCCCATCCATTTCCCTTATCCTTATCTCACTCTTCGCTACAAATTACCACCAAAACTCAAAACTCCTTCAGTTTATTGACAGGAGAAACTAAACTCTTAGTCTTTCTTGGTAACTTTTCATTCAATTTGAATTGTTTCATGATCATTCTTGTTTCACTGTTGGATACAAATATTTGGTTCGATTGTTTCTTCTCATGAACACTGTTGCAGGAATCAATCAAGCTCAAAGATGGTGGTGAAGATTCGATTGGCAAGGCTCGGCTGCAGGAACCACCCATTCTATCGCGTGGTTGTTACTGACAGCAAAACACCAAGAGATGGCAAGCAACTTGAAGTTGTAGGCTTCTACAATCCTACAGGTTATTCTCTTTTTCTTAACTCATTGTAAAATGGTTCTGTCCATTCAGGTTGAAAATTTCCTTTTCCAAAAGAAACATTTACAGGGTTATACCATTCAAAATTGCAATTTGCTCTTCAATACAAGGTAAACATTTTCTTTCCTAAAAGAAACTAAAATTACGGTTAAGCCATTGTTGTACATTTATATAATACAAAAACCTGCTGCGAATGTAGTGTGTTATGTCTAATGTTTGTCAGTTTGGGATTAGAAAGATGAGGGAGGATGGTTGAAGTGGGTTCTAATTTTTCTTCAATGTATTACTTTTTTGTAGGCAAAGATGATGAAGAAAACATGCGTCTCAAACTGGAAAGAGTGAAGTAAGTAACTTTCTCTAATGCTAGGTTATAGTTGTGAGTATATCAGTGAGGGCAAATAATGTTACTTGCTTGGCAGAACCTTACCGGGGTCATCTTAATTCTCGTAGAGTGTAGGTTTCTAGGGTAGATGAAACATGTGTGAAATACTAAAATTCAAGGCACATAGTTCTTCTTGCCCCGACCAAAATAATTGTAGCTTCATATTTTTCAATTTTTTGTTTTCTACTCTCCTGACATTTCCTTTATACAATAAAATTGTCTTTACAATATTTTTTCTTTCTGTATACATATACTTTTGCTAAATTACTAGGTAGAAGTTTTCATGGTGGTAATGGGTTTGTGCAATTGTGCAGAAGGCCATTGGCAGCATAATGAGATATATTGAAGTTGCATTTCGTATATTTCTTTAATTCAAGGATTAGGATTAAATTACCTATATCGCTGTCTTTGAGGAAGAAAAGAAATTATTTCTGATTGCATGAATGACAACCCATATTTATAGTTATGAATTTAACAGGACAGCCATCTCCATTTGATTGATAGCATCAATTCCCGTTATGTTTTATAGGTATTGGCTTTCTGTTGGAGCTAAGCCTACAGAGCCTGTCCAGTATCTTCTATATCGAGCAGGTTTAGGACGTCAGGGTGGACCATTTGAGAAGTTCTCTTTTGAAGCTCCTACCGAAGAGCAACCAGCCAATGTTGATGACAGTAAAGACAATGGTGAAGTGGAGTCTCCTCCATAATTCTCTTTATGTGCTATTTTTGGATTTCTTTCTCATTTCTTTTACCATTTATTCCAGGTACATCTCCAGAAGCTATATTTTCTATTGGCCTACAAGTTTGAAGAGAACACCTCCATAGGTTTGGAGGAGGTGGGTGGTGCTGTGAACATGTCACCCAAAGCAAGGGCAAAGACTTTGATCAATTGTTTGTACTGTTCAATACCACCTAGAAATTTATAGGTTATCTTGCTGTTGAGAGACTGGTTTATTTTGTTTTCTGGAACTTTTGTAGCAAAAGTAGTTCATTTGATTTTGACTCGTGTATGCGTTTATGACATTGTTGTCAACACTTGTGCATTTGCAATTCTTCTTGATTCTGGGGTTTAATTTTGAAATATTTTCCTGTTTTCTTATGTGTTTGTGTCTATGTTATAAAAGGAATAACAAACTATGCCTCAAAACATTTGAAAATCATGTAAACATTTTTAATTATAAATGAACATCACCTTGTTCAAAGTGCAAGTTTTATACACTGTCCTGCACCACACACCAGACTTAGCTTCTGCCCTACAAGATTTGGCAAGGAAGGAGCAACGCTTCAAGGTTCATATTGTGCAATTTTTGGTTTACTTTATTTTTTTGTTTGTTTGACTTTGTATGGACTGTGCATATGGAATTAAGAGAATGAATTTGAGATCTCTGTACTGTCACTTTGGTTTTTCTGCTGTATTTCCGGAATTAGTAATTTAGTGACATATATTGTGCTGTATGTCGATTCTTAGAACTGTTCAGGCAATCAAATCAATGCTTTTGATGAGTACCTCTTCAGCTGATAATGATTTCCACTAGAGAGTTCTTGTTCAGTTTGCAAGATGTTTTGGTAAGGAGCGTTTATCCTGCTCTCAATCCATATTCTTGTTATGCTTCATCTAAAAATCTATAATTACTGGATCTTTAGAATAGTGGTTTATAAATAAACCAAGTCCAAGGTAACTACGCTCGTAAACCACTTTTCATACCTATTCTGGTATAATTGTATGATATGCTTTAGTAACTTAATAACTGAAATGTATGTTTAATTTATGAGATGCTTCATAAAGATTCATTTATCACCAAGGCTTCCTAGAACTTGTCACTCCCTTGATGTGAGAAAGGCGTCTTCTTTACACACTTTATAGGATGTATGAATGCATTTTTTCTCGTAGGACCCTAAGCAAAACCAAATTAAATCAGATTATTTTGAGTAAAACTACTCAGGATTCTACAATTTGTTCTTTTTCATTTAGAGTCTAGGATTTGTTTGTGCAGTTTCCATGTTTTGTAGGGTCATAAAAGTTCTTGTTGATTAAAAACAGTCTTTCATATCAAATGATCTTTTTCAGCAACTATATGCTAACTCTAAGAAGATAGCAGAACTAGAGACATCTTTTTGCCATAGCTCGGACAGTTGAAAATAGCAGAGATAGATCTTGCTACTCTTGATAGCTGAGAGAAGACTGGAGAAAGTTGGGGGAGTTTCACCGAATAACTGGTCCCATATTTTTAAAGCCAATTATATGTTCATATCCTTTGTTATAATATTGAATTTGAAGTTCATACTTGAGTAAATGACAAGAACTTTTACGACCAATTCTATTGATTCCGGGTGGTAACCCCTGCTGCAGGCTATAAGTTAGGCTCTTAAATTTTCTGCATAACAAGTATTGTTTATCTTCTACCATAAAAATAGCCAGACTTCCTAAGTTATTACTGTAGTGAAATATGGGGAGGTCTAAGTTATTCATGAAATATAGTCAATATGTGTACGCAATTTGTTTTATAAACTAAAATTGACTTATATAAAAATTTAAAAATATTCATTTATAATGTCTTGATTTAAAATATAGAAATAAAATAAATAAAAATAATAATGAATAGAAATATATGGAAACTAAAATTGAAGTCTTTCATTTGATATGAAGATTTATGGAGCACATTGATATGAAACTTGGAGTTACTTAATTTTTTTAGTCGTTTCTGCAAGTAAACAGTATTTTACAAATTTATAATTAAGTCTAAATTAAAAAATATAAAATTATTAGTTGTTTATTAAAGAAAATTTAAGTATAAATTTGCGACAGAAGCCACAAATGTAGTAACTCCTCTCATGACTTCTTCGATTAGAGATGCAGTTAGTAATTCACTGTTTAAGCATCTTTGACAAGAATTGCAAACTCCGCACATTCTTTTGTTCAGATTTTAAAAGCTAGAAATATTAAAATATATTTTCCTGGTCACCTTTTTTTAATGTATTTCTTTCCTATTCATTAAATTAAAGGTTACATTCACACAAATTTCAACAAATAATAAAAATATTACATTAAAATCCGTGTACCAATATGATATTCATTAATTCTTTTTCTGTGTTCTTTAGTTCAAACACAGTTGTTCACCATCACGCGGGTTTAATATTTATTCTTGAGTCAATTATTGTCTTGAAATATCTAAGGAGCTACATTAACAACCAAGTCGTTGTAGTATAGTGGTAAGTATTCCCGCCTGTCACGCGGGTGACCCGGGTTCGATCCCCGGCAACGGCGTAGTTTTACATTTTTATATTGGTTTTTCTATCAATATGAACTCCTTCTATAAAATAGATCTTTTCCTTTGTTCTTGTTCTTTGAAACTTTATGATGTGTGGCCACATCAAATGGAAATCACTTGCATAACCTATCAATTCTCCGGCTAACTTCCAATTAGTTCTTTACACTAATTAGAGTTACTTAGTCTTATCGAGCATTTTGAGGATATAATATTTACACTTTGATAGATTAATTCTGGGTTGGCCCATTAATGGTTCTTGTTATACCTTCAATTTTGCTGCATTTCTGGACCAATGATTTATGAATCCTATTTATTATGTGATTGATCAAGATGGAGTTTGAAGGAGTACGTAAAATATGTTATTCAAGAGGTTTCTTACCCTGGATTAAGCTCAAATAATAGATTCATAAATTCAACTTTCAATTAGGTACTTTCATAAGGGATTAGGCTTGAATCGGAAAACTGTAGATCCTTACTAAATATTTAATATAAAACCCTTCAGGTGTCTTTAACTACAACTTAAATTTTTTGAGATAATCGATGAGATTTGTTACTCTTTATGATTAAGGGATTACATAGTCTTTACAGCATCCTTTCATTTCATATCTTCTTTTATCCACTTATAACTTTTGAGAGTTTAGACTTGAGTTATTGGATCTAGGATATAGGATAGAAGAATAGGATGAGAACTTTTAAGATAATAATGTAAGAGTTTGATAGAAAGCACACCAAAGGTTTAGTGTAAAAACAACATTAAACAATGTCTTTTTATATGGAGATTGAAAAAAAGAAGTTTACATGAAAGTTCCTTCTAGATTAAATCATTAAAAAAAAAGAAGTTTGTCATTTGTATAAATCTCTTTATAGAAATCTCTTTATATGTTTAAATAATCTTGTAGATAATGATATGTTAAATTATTTTAATTTGTTTTTGTATAATTACATACATGTCATTGCTGATTATTCCGTATTTATGAAATTTTCTCATTCAAAAATGACAACCTTACTTGTCTTGTGTTAGTGATGTTTTCTTGATTGGAAATGATATTTTTGAGATTAATAATATAATCTCTTTACTTACCAAACTTTTAAAATAAAAACTTAAGAAATCTGACATATTTTTTTGACTTTGAAATAGCAAGAACTAATAAAGACACACACCTATGTGAAAGGAAATACTGAATGCTTGTATGTGTTCTTATCTCTACTCCCACCAAGTTCTCCAAATGTGTCAGTTTCATCTTTGAAGATCTTCTTAGCAATCATTTTTCTTTTTAGAAAGTTCATTGGAAGACTTATCTATCTCACAGCACTAGACTTGATATTACATATTCATGCATCACTTAAGTCAATTTGCTGCTGCACCACTACTTAACACTATCAAGTTTCTTTGTGCGATATGGTCAAGGAATTTTTCTTGATGCTAATAGTGATATCCAGTTTAAAGTCTTTAGCAATTGTGATTGGATGGAATGTGTAAATACAAAACGATCTGAAAGTGGTTATTGTTGGGAAAAAAAATTACGCTAAATTTCTCACCCACTCTGATTTATGGAAGTAAAATTACTAGAATTTGCACACACACAAATTGATAACGGAGTTCGGCCAATAATGCCTACGTCTCCGGACTGCTGCAGA
>Ga0099825_1005222_pt1 | contig 16724 bp, 5 predicted proteins | sample SiratroredBW_FD_76838 | JGI IMG/M metagenome (GOLD analysis project Ga0099825, IMG submission 76838) | Root nodule microbial communities of legume samples collected from California, USA - Siratro red BW | ecosystem: Host-associated > Plants > Roots > Nodule | place: USA: California | collected...
AATGTTTAGAGATCACATTTCGTAATAGATTTAAATGCATTCCAAAACTTCATTCCAAAAGTATATATATTTTTAGAATGTCTCCAAAATGTGTAATTCAGAAACTTTTTAATACATTCGGAAGAACATTTTGCGAAAAGTGTAAAGATTTTGAAAAATAATTTTCGTCGTTCCATTATAACGGAAAATGCAAGAAATAATTATGGGGTGAACCCGTTAAGGGATCTACAATAAAAAACTTTAAGTTAGTAAATGAATTCTAAGTTTTAATTTTTCAAAGGCGTGTTGAGACCCATTGTCAACACACTTTTTTAACCAAACATACATTCTCCACAAATATAAAAATTAATATCTTAAACTATTAAGATATCTTTTAGGATATATTTGAATGAAATTTTGTATAAATATTTTGAAAAAAAATTAGAATTAAACTTTTCATTAGTTAAAATTAGTTTATACATAAATTAATTTATAAAAAAGTTTCTTTTATTTTTTAATTTTCACTTTTAATTTATATATAAGTTAATTTTTGTTTATAACTCTTTTGTTTTAAAAGTGCTTATGAAGAAGTTGATACAAACAAGTCTTAAATACTTCTTCCAATAGATATTAATTTTTCATAAATAAATGCGAAAATTTAACCTCTAACCACATGTTTACCAACCATCATACTATGATGGGTAGCCCATATGTTTGGTTTAACTGAAATTTTTTATGAAGTAATTACTTATTTTAAAAAAGCTATCTCCAAAAATTGACAAAAAAATCTCTATTTTAAGAATTAGATGAGACCCGTGGATCAAATCAATGTACTGATCAGTCAAGAAGAATCAATCAAAGAACCAGAACACCAATCTAAACCAATTTAATTACAAATATTTAATGGTACATTATTTTAATGTTTTTCTTAAAAAATTAAAATTAACCTAAAATATTTTTTTCTTTTTATTCTACATATACTCATTATTATTAATAAATATTATTATAATTTTAATTTAAGTACTATTTCATATTTTATTTTAACTTTTATATGTACTTTAAATGTTAAAAATCTATACATTTATTTATTTTTGTTTTAACTTTTAGCATCATAGAATCATAATATTATATTTTTTAATATTATATGTTATTTAATTATTACAATAATTGTATTAATAGCGGTATGTTAAACCATCCAAATTCTTAATCAGTTAAATAACCGTTCCATTTTAAAACATTGCAAACAATATAAAATTAAGCAACCATTTGATTAAAATAAGGTAAACCAAAAATGCATTCGTTTGCCTAAAAGACCCTTTTGTTCTGCAAATTATGGCCATATAAAAGGAGATGCTAAATGAATCATGTAGTATTTCATTGACCATCCTAGTTAATGCTATATTTCAGCAATTAGGTTATTGTTTGTGTCTCTAATACCCCTTCCTATAAGCTATGATCCAATTCAATAACTTAGTTGAAAATATATTATGATCATAAAATGTTTGATAATTTCTCTGACCGAGAAATGAGAAAGTAATTACATATGTTTGTTGTCAATCAACCGAATATAGAACATGAGTTATCCTATTCAAGCTCATAGGATGGAAAAGCTGAATTCTCTGCAGAAGTCAATTGCAATCCTAGCATATTATATGTAATGAAGCAAATTATACTATGCAATTGCAACTAGTAAGAACTTAATCTCCAAAACTCACACACACCATAAATTTAAACCTTGAAATGTGAAGCATTGTAATTGGAGGTCGATATAATATACAACCATGATAGTACTCTCAGTAGTGCTAGGAAAGTTGAGTCAATGGATAATGCAGCAACACCATGGAGTCACAACAAAATCTGAGCCAACAAAAAACACAAAAGAAAGCATAAAAGAAACACTCTATGACTCAAGCTGAGCGTACCAGACGCCCTGGATCTTGACATCCTTTGGGGCCTTTGCTCCCAAATCAGTGTCAGATGGCTGAACACTCTCGAACACACCAATAACCTCACCAGTCTCAGGCTTGGTCTTGGTCACACTCAAGGTGATTTTCCCCGTGGATGAGGAGGCACTTTTGTTGTTTTCCTTGGCAAGTTCCTCCTCATCTCCTCTTCCACCAGCAGGCAAAGCAACAGCATTGTCATAACCTGTGGAAGCACCCCTTCCCTTGGGGTCCAAGAAAGAGCTTCCACGGTATGATGGCACCAGAAACTGCCCTCCAAAGCTCTCTGGCTTCCCTGATGCCACCAACTGCTTGATGGTGAAGAGGAATGGCACACGTTCGCCACCCGGTAGCTGAACCGTCACTGCTGCGTAGTCAATGCCGTCTTTCTCCTCAAACTTCACTGTGCCATCAGGAGACACCTCAAAGGGTCCCTCAATCTCATCAAGAGTGTAGGTCAAACGTGTCATGAGCTTTGTGTTTTGGAACTCAAGTGGGGCGTTCTTGGCCACACCTTCAGCCTTCACTGTGAATGAAGTAGGCTCAAGGCAAAACTTCTTGGCATTGTATTTCCCTGGCTTGAAGGCAAATGAGTCCACTCCACCATCAATGGTTGGACACTGGTTTGCTGTACCTGTGCCCTTCACTTCCAAGTAGGTCTTGCTCTGGATTTCGTCGAAGGTTAGCCGCTTTGGAACACCCTCAGCACTTGCCCCCTGAAGGTTTTTAGTCAGTAATGTACAATATTGCCAATACAAATGAATAGCTGAGTCAAATTAGTTCTTTAAACATACAACATCACTCATGTTGAGAACATCTTTTCTAAAATACCCATGACCAACATTAGGCACTCTATTTTTGCCTAAAATCTGTCAGAACTATCACAAGGCCATGTATGAGACTCTAAACGATATGATTTCTTGAGTTCTAATCAATTTCATCCCATAATAAAAAAAATGTGCTAAAATGAGTTATTGAAAAGTATAACATTCATATGTGCATTTAATCAGTAAATTAATCCTGAATAGTGTATAAGGACGGTGAAACTAGTCTTCATAACATGTTACATGAGGACTGACTTGGCCAAAGAAAGCATATTCAAGGGCTTCAAGTGTTATTTCAGTCTTTGAGGGTCTAATATGACTAAGATTATATCATTTAAGGACAAATGTGACCATTTGGTTCATTAATGCCATTGATAAACACGTCTTATCAATTCTAGCATATTTATAAGGCTAAGTCCTATGCTTGACACTGGCAGTGGCTCGGCTTTATAAATCAGTACATATCTTCTGCTGAATATATATCACAAGACAAAATTAAATTACTGACGATTAGTATCATGGATGGAATGGACTGTTACTACTTCCAAGCCAGAGATGTTCATCTTACAAAAACGTAAAGAAGAAAAGCAAAAAGAATTCAACATTTGATAAGAAAGATGAACATGGGTGCTCTTAGGCCTAACCTTGAACTTTACTACCAAACTATATGTTACTACCATGTGGGACTTCCCAACAAACAACACCAACCATCCTTATAGTACATAAGTTTTTTTCCTATGCAAAAATAGAAAATATGAGAGTAAAATTGTGGGGAAGTTCATGTAACAGTTAATAATAGATTTATGTCATGAAATTGGTAGAAAAGAAGAGTACATACAGAGACAACGAGAGCAGAGGTGGCAAGGGCGAATCCTGCAATTTTGGTTGCGTCAACACACTTTTGAGCAAAGTCCTTAAGATCAGTCTGAAGGGAGCATGAGAGCTTAGCTCCGGCCGGTTCCAAACCAAAAGCCTTTGAAAGGGACTGAGGGGCCTTTGGCTGCAAAGTGTTGGTTCTGCCCAACTTGGTGGGTTGCATGAAAGTCGCTGCTGCTTGTAGTGAGGCTGCCATTGCCACCAATGTAGTGTTCTCTCTGTGAGGTCTTGAAACAAACAGGTTTGTAAGTGTTTTGGGAGAGTGGAGAGAGTACAATTATTTGGTGGCTATGGTGTGAGTAAGATAACGGATAGGATAAGGTGATCTCCTATTGGATGGTTCATGCTAATGCCAAAGCTGCTGTTTCTTGCCACATTGCAAGCTTCTCAATTGGGATCAAGATACTATCTGTCAGCATTTTGGTGACTAGGATCACATGCACCACAAACCAAGACAACATGGATCCCAAACACCAACCACCAATTTTTGTTTGAGGAGCAACATGGTCCAAGAAATAGTTTGTGGAAGCCTTTACCCCGAGGAAAATGTTCCTTGGAACACAAAAATAAATCTTTAGCTATGAAACATATTTGAGAAAATAAAAATAATAAAAAATTGAGTGAGTAATAAAATATATCTTTTATACCATTATTCTCCTTAATATTTCTCTAATCAAAACAATGCAACAATAATGAAAATATTCATGATAACGAACTTCATTAAAACTCCACATTTTTTAAATAGTTTTAAACTCACCTTTTTTTATGTATAATAAATGTTTTTTCACAATAATTTTTTTCTACTATATATAATTTCTAATGCATGCATGTTTTCTCACTATCTCATCTCATTATACTTCATCCAAGATATACTTTAAATGTCATGTAAAATTAAAAGATATACTTCACTTTTTATATTAAGTTTTTTTTATAAAAGAAAAGGCTTTATAGCAACATTTAAGAATCAACTCTTTAATCATACGTTTAAAAGATAAAATGATTTATCATTTATATTACTCGTGTTTCATATAAAAATATAGTACATAACCTGATGAAGAACATTGTATTACAATGCATAATCATTATATATTATCTCGGTCTTTTTATTCAAACAAATATATAAGAGTTCAAAAAAAAGAATAAATTGTTTTTGTTTAACACTTTTGTCACGTTTGAGTTTTTAATCTAAGTTCAAAAAAACAAAATTAAAATTTACAGTAATATATTAAAATCACAAATTTAAAATGTATAATCTTATAGATTTTTTAAATTACTGGTTTTAATAAATATAACAAATAGCTTAGTAATTGAACTTAATTCCATTAACATTATGATGTATTCAGTATTTTGCAAACATAAACTTAATTATTCATTGATTAGAAAATATGTTTTAAATTTTAATTAATATTTCAACCAAAATGTATTTTAAAAATATTAAGAAATTTATTAATTAAAATTAGAATGAAAGTAAATGTTAAAAATATAAATATAAATACTAAGTTATCTAGATAATTAAGAATTCACTTTTAATGTTAATTATAGAAAATATTTTAGTCGTTTATTTCAATTCCTTTCACCTTATGGAAGAATGTAAATATGTTTATTATGTAATTAATGATTTTTTAATAATTGAGACAAGAAACAAAGTATATACTAAGTATATAAAAATGTAAATATAAAATTGTTCAGTTTATTCATTTACAATTTATGTAGAATTATTGTGAAGTGCAAGTGTAAAATGTTCTCAACATGTTTTTCTTTGTATATAATAGTAGTAAATTTAGTGTAAATATTATACGTGGCTCAATATTAATTTTGATAAGGTATTATGAGATCAACATTTCAATCTACATATTAATTAATAAATTTGTTGTAGATATGATATGCATGATCGATAGACACTAATTGTTGTTTTCTTCAGTTTAATGTAATTTTTATATACCACCACTGCAAAAACAAAAAAAATAAGGTTTTAACTACTGTTATTGAATACACGTTATTTTAATGTTGGTTGATAATTGTTGGAGACTTTCAACGTTCGCTATATTTACAATTGTCAGGAGAATACACGAGGATTGGAATAATAATTTTGTCATATGTGCTGTTTTCTTCCTACTTGTCACCACCACTTTTTCAGTAATTATTTTAATTGTTCTTGAATTGATGATACAACAAAAACTATAATTGTATGTAACAATAATCATATATATATATATATTAGTTTAATTTTATAACGACCTCAAAACTTGCATAATTTCAAAGCATATAATTTCTAAGCATTATATAAATGACTTAAAATATAATCAAAGTTATTCATTACTCAAAATTATTATAAGCGTATAAAAAATTGTTTAAAATTAATTAATATATCAACTACATTAATTATAAAGTGTAAAAATTATTTTAATATATCAACTACATTAGAAGTGTTAAAAATGTTAAGAAAGCATTTTGCATGAGTTATCTATGATAAGTATGGACCAAAATTTATTAATATTTTAAAAAATCTATTAAAAATTAAATTAGGGTTTAGTGGTTTAAACTAAGCAATAAAATTAACCGAAAGTAGGTTTTAAAATTTTTATGTAGGGATTAAGAAATTAAAATGAAGTTTAATATTTTGAACTTGAGATTAAAATTTGGAAATTGGGTTTGATATTTCAAATTAGCAATTAAATTTTTGGGGTCGTGTTTAATAATCGAAAGTGGTGATTAAATTTTTGAAGTAGAGTATAAGATTTGAATCTAGTGATTAAAAGGTTACACTATGCTTTTATATTAAAGTTGTCGTATAAAATTCAAAGTAGGGTTTATTATTTCAAAATAGTGATTAAAATTTTATACGAGATTTAATAATGGAAAGAAGGTTTTACGATTTTAATATTGTTGTCTGCTATGTCAGTTATGTGAGTTACACAATCAAATTATACTAGTTCCAAGCAACTTTTACTATAAATAAAAATGTATTTTAATTAAATATATTAAGTAAATTCATTTGTGTAGACGGAAACTTTAACTATTATAGCATGGTAGAGTTAAAAAAATAAGCAATATCTATTTAAAAGAAGAAATGAATTAGGTTTGGACAAAAAAACATTAGATTTTAGAAATGAATATGCAATTGGTTGCTATAATAATCTTTTGTTTTTCAACTCATGATTTACATATGTTATCTATATGTTAAGTGGCATGAAAAATTATGTTTGGAAGTTTGGTCTAAAAGGAAGTGCCATAGGAGTGAGTTGGTATCAAATATTATTCATATAAAGCAATGTTATGATATTATTTGCATGAAACTTTAGATATTTATTAACTTCTGTCATCAATTAAAAGTTATTTCATTGTTCGAAGATGCTTTTTAAGTCCATAATTGAATAATAGGCGACAAATTTTTTTATATTATAAAACTTAAAGTAAAAATTCAAATAATATAAACTGTTAGTTAACACTTTGTTGAATGTGATCATTATATCAAAAGAAGAATTCAATTTAACCATCACAAAGAAAAGTTCGACTACATATCATGAACCATAACAATTTTTATCCATATTTTTATTAGATATTACTATGTTAGACCTTAAACTTTATTTGACATTCATGTATTGTGTATCAGGCTAGGCTAAAAAGTGAATATCTTTTTGTGATAATTCATTATTATTTAGGGGTCATTAATGTAATTTACATTTAATTGGAACCCCATTATTGTTAGAGTTGATAAAACAAGACCTTAATAGGTTTGCCTAACAAGTTAACAAATAAAATGTAGAACATTTATAAAAAAATTAAAAATAAAATAAAAAAATCCAATCACTGCCAACCATTATGCCTTAATTATTACCATATACTAGGACAATATTGGTTGTTAACACGGATTACGAAAAATAATGTTAAAAATAGGTAGCAAGACCTAAAGAACAAATGACATGAAGTGGATGACATTTTCAACGGTTTTAGTGGCTTTTCTTGGAGTGAGGTGACGAAGTTTGAAGCCAACAAGAAGTGTGGGAGGAGTTGGTGAAATATTTATAATTTAATTTGTAATTAAAATGATTTTTTTTGTATTTTCGTACTTTTATTTTAGGCCTTTATTGAATTTCATATTTGTTTTTTCTTATTTGTTTCTATTATTTTTTTTTTGTGATTTGATGATTTTTAAATTTTTTAATCTTAAGGAATTTGTTAGATAGAACTTAGTAGTGTGTTGACGCATGAATAACTTTTTTTGAACTTTTCCAGCGTCATCAATTAAGGTAGAAGATTAGTTTTTTACGGTGAATTTGATTTAAAAAAAGATTTTAAATATATTCAAGTATTTGATTGTGTAATGAAATTTTTGCTTATTTCACTTAATTATTAAGTTACTCTTGCTTGCTTTTTAACTGGACTATTTTTTACAAATAAACTTTCATATTCCACTTCCTTTCTCCTTCTCCACAGAACTTCCTAGTTAGAACTTCACCCTATTCTTCTCCACCTGCACCACATACACGTTCAAATAAGCAGGGGAATTTTGTACATCTAGTCGACTAAAATGTATTTCATCCTCTATCATCCCTAGAGTACAAAACCCATATATGCTAAACAAGCTAGTTTTCAGGACTAAACAAACACATTATCTCTCAGAGGGCGTAACAATAGATCTGCCAATTACAAAGTAAACACAATTACCTTTCAAAAGACTCATTGTTTGAGATTAAAATTTGATAACATAAAAACAAAATCCTCTTCAAAATTACATACAGATTCTTTATGACACACAAGAAATCATAACCAAAACTGATTAAAGAAGGGGGATAAAGTGGCTCAAAAAGTGCTTGAAACAAAATCATGGAAAACTCAGTAACCTACATACCATCGTATCATCAGCGAATTGAAACTAGTTACTTGACCGGCATTCAGAATGAGTAGGAGGATTGGATTCATCATATTAATAATCATATGAGCATATTCAAAATCATCATCATCATGCCAATGAATCATCACGAAGAATTACACACTAAAATATGAAACATAAATCAAATAGCGTAATGAATGGGAAGAGTGGAATCCTCTCAGACAAATGCCTCGGTTTGTCGTCAGAATTGTAAGAATGGATTAGATCGGACTCGTCATCATTATTTGATCATCACCGAGAAAACCACACCTTCGCATAAGTTCAACAAAAAAAGGATTCACAAAACAGTATCAACTAAATCAAATCAGGTAAATCGAATACAGAAAAAAACGAAACACAAAATAGATTGAAGACAACAAAAGTATTTAAAATATTGAAACTGTGTTTCTGCTTCTTGTGCAAGTGGAATGGAAACGAGAGACCACCGTTTCACTTTTATAGGCCTGTGGATCCGCGAAGGAAGACTTAGGGTTTGGCACAGCCACAAGGGTTTAATGGGTCGATTGGGCCGCAAGCTAAAAATGGGCCGGTTTTCTTATTTAGGACTGCTTTTTCCTGAACCTCCATATAGTATTTTTATGCACCTCCATAAGTTTTAATATTCCAAGTTTAGATATAAATAAAACATATGAATATCATTGGTCTTAGAACATGAGTTATGGATTGTAAAATCTATAAATAATATACTTATAGATTCTACAATGCGTAAATCTAAAATGAAAAAATTCATGAGTTACGGATTATGTAATCTGTAATTAATTTAAAAATCATAGAAATTTATGTATTATACAATTTGTAGTAATAAAGGTGTATGAAAAAATATTACGGATTGTAAAAATCTCAAATAACTTACAGATTATACAATTCATAAATCATATGAAAAATTGAATGAGTTACGGATTATAAATCTGTAAGTCATTCGAAAAATTTAATAACTTACGGATTACACAATTTGTAAGTCATTCAAAAAATCAAATGGCTTGTGGATTAAACCATCCACAAATCATTTAAATCGAATGATTTACGGTATGATTGATTTAAAATATATTTTTAAAAGATATTTTAATATTTACTATGGAGGTGCAGGAAGAAGCCATCTTTATTTAGAACCCGTTGGGCCTAAAAAAGTTAAATGTTTTAGGTAAGTTAATTTATGCACCCCATGATTTCTTTCTGCACTTGTATGAGAGTGGTTGAAATGTCTAAATTGTTCATGCTTTAGATTATAGAGTTCACGAACATGTTCCGACACAATTTATAATTTAATTTGTAATTTATTTTCAAATTTTTTATTGTATAATCCGAAAATGTGTTTTAAATTACGTAATTCATAATATATTTCTTCATTTCTCGATTATGTGGTCTGGAATGCACTTCTAATACATAATTTAAAATATATTTTCTAATTTTCTAATCCGAAATGAATTTTTGGATTAAGAATTCAAAAATACATATTTGGATTATATAGTTGTATAATCTGAAATATATTATGTATTATGTAATTCAAAATATATTTTTAAATTTGAAATACATTTTAAGTTTCAAATTCTATAATTTAGAATAGATTTTATATTATATAATTCAAAATGTTTCCAGCGGATGAATAATTTACTGTATAACAAAAAAACTGTGATGAAAAGGTTTTTTTTTTCTTTACATTTTTGTTGAAAGAAAAAAGAAAGTCAAAAAAACAACTACTGGCTAAGTCGTGTAATTTCTCTTGTATTGATCGTGAACATTTAATTTAATTTTGATTTATGGTTTTATTCCTTTGCAAATGCTATTTGTTAAATTTAATAAGACTAAAAAAAAGTCAATAGTTTATTTTTTTTTCGAATAACTTACTATGAACTCTACATTGGTGGGGTAAAAACTAATGGAGTTCTTCTGTCTAGGCTGGTATCAAACTCTAACATCCAAAAGTTTATTTTCCTATCAGATTACATCATCATCACCAACTACTATGCTTATACTTTTTTATTTTTTTTTTGATGTGAATGATGCTTTATACTTAATGGATAATGAATGCACAAATAGGATAGACTATGAGGAGGAGGATTCCAAGAGTATTTGATATTCCATGTTTCTGCGTGAAAGAATTTCTGAATCCACCAGAAGCCCTGATATGTTCTTGCAGTAGGTAACAACCAATGAAAAGATCAATTGCTAATCCAATCCAGTTATTCCTCAATTTGTGAGCAAATATGTCGGGAGCCACTATCAAAATAAGAATCATTGAGCCAGGTATTTCCAACCAATCTGCATGTAATTTGCAAAAGTAGTTAAGTACATGTAACTCTATAACTATGCAGAAATATATTTTCCTGTTGAACTTGAAGTGTTGTGAGGTTTTCAAATAGTTAAGCATACCAGGAAAATGTCTAGGGAAGAAAAGCCTCAGCACAACAGCAACTAATGCTATCCATTTTCCAACTTCACCTCTGAACGATTAGATTCAATCAATATATAACGAAAACGTGTATTTTGTAAAGCAATAACAGAAGAAAGAAAGAGAAACTACAAATGTCATCCATACCTTAAAAAGATGAACAGCGAGTCGGGAAGGCTGAAGAATATGTAAGGCACTAATAACGCTGTCAGGATATTCGTCCTCCAGTTTGTGCTATCCAGTATCAGTAAATATCTGAAACAAATATTTGTAATGAATTTGGTTTAACAAATTATGATATAATATAACTGTCTAGAAAGAGAAATTTAGGTTTCAGATTTTAAAACATTGAACGTATATTTACTGAAACAAGAAATTTGAACTTACATGGCAGCAAAGGAAGAGAGCCATTTAAAGAAAGAAGGGCCAATGGCTCTGCCTCCTAGCAGGGTTGCATCGTGGAGGAACTTCTTGGCCGCAAGCTTGAGCTCATTTAAATCGGAATCGATTAAACTAGCAACTACAGTGTCCCTTTTCATATCCACATACTGTTGTAATATTCTACCCATTCTGCTTCAGATCTCAACACCAATGAAGTGATCGAAATATAAGGGTATTAGGGGAGTTTGAAAGCAAGCAAGTGTGGAATGTTATGTTATATATGATATGAGGTCCTGATTCGTTGTTTGGACCAATGGTGAGGGAATGTAATGCGATGCGAACTTTCGGATCCTCTTCCTTTTCCACCTGTGTTCCTCGCCTTTCACTGTTTTTATGTTTACCATGTCCTAGTAGGGGTTTGCGATCCAAATTGCATTCCATCTCTTTCGACACAATGTCAATTTGTTTCCCATGTTGCAAAGTGTCATCAATACTGTGTATAAAATAAACTTTATCTTTTACATAATCTTCTTATATTTCAACTAGGTATAAATATAATTTTCTTCACATATAGACATGTATAATGCACTTGATATTATAGTCACTCAATTTGATGAAAAATTAGTTTGTAAAATTTTTTTAATATCCATCGAATACATTTTATTATGTGTCAAGGGTTGATTTCAAATTAAAATGAAAAAATATTTTAAAAATGAGCGAATTAAAATTTTGAAGAGATAATAAAAATAAAAATAGAATGAAATAAAATATTTTATATCTATTGTGAACTAATTAATTATAATGGAAAAATAAATGATAAATTATTTAATTTTTATATTTTACAATAAATTTAAATTAGATAAAATAAATAATGATAATTTTGTAACTATATATTTATAATAAAACTGAAATTGGAAGAAAATATTATAATAAATTATAATATTGATATTTGAATTAAATTTTGAAGTTTTAGTTTGTTAAAAAAATATAAAAATAAATAATAGTAAAAATTAAATAAAATTATTGGATTATGGGAACAGAATTCTCAACCAAGAGCTATAATTATATTAAATTACGCTAGTTAAAAAAGTTAAAATGTAAATGATACTAACTAAGAAACTAAAACGAAAAAGTATTATTTGAGTAATTTTTTTCGAAAAAGATACCATCGATTTTTTTTATTTATAAAAAATCTAAGCTCCCACAATAACCACGGTCATAATATTATTAATAAATGTTATGTTTGACTCCTTATACCATGCGTAAGGCACAAACTTTTTAGACGAAATGTGATGGTGTGTAGTGAGAGTACAAGAGTTTGTCTAAATAAATATCAATGCTTTTAAAATCCAACAGCTCATTAAACTGATCAATAAACTTTACTATTTTAATTGGCATAAAATCAGAATCAAACTAATATTAATAAAATTATCTTAAAAATTAAATGACATCATAATTTTGAGATAAATGGACTGAAAACAAAACAAAAATTCATATAACCAAAATACATATATACTAGTTTAAATAAAATAAATATTATACTTAATTAAAAGTTTAATATATATATATATATATATATATATATATATATATATCAATTATTAATAATAACAAGTTTATAGGTATAATTACAAAACTAATAATTTAGATTAATTTTATTTTTTATAAGTTAAAACTATAATTTATGAATTATTACTGAACAATTTTTTTATCAATTTGATAAGGTTTTTGGACTGGTTTAATACTAATCGTGAGATGAGCTTTGACTACTTGACTAAAAATAATAACTGATATTTAGAATGTGATTTTTTTCTATTTAAAAAACAATTTAAATATCATATAATTTGATTATGATTTAATTCATCTAACTTTCACATAATATTATTGTTATCAACTATAATAAAGTGATGAAAGTTTAATAATGTTTTATATTTTAAATTATTGTTTTTATTATATATACTAATTAAGTATAGACATGCCACTCATTTTAATTTTAACATTAAGTATATCCTAAAAAATGTAGAAATAGATGGTTCTTATTATATATTTTAAAATCACAGGTACGTGCATACCTTACAAGTTGTTGAAAGAGTATATACTATGTTAACATTTATATGGCATGCATTTTTAAACAATTTTAAATTGTTAACTTTTCTTCAACCGTCTGTGCCAGTTTGTAGTCAGAAGTAACTACTATCTTTTTTAAAACACGAGGAGATGAGAAGGCAGATCTTTTGCACATGTTTTTATTCTGTTTTCCTTCCAGATATAGCTATGGTGTCCGTGTCACAAAAGTTAAGTTAGTGCTTATAATATGATAAGAAATTTTAGCATCTTAAGTAAACAAAATAGATTGAAAAACCAATAAGAGTGAGGATAAACAAACAAAGATTTCTTGAACAGAAGAACAGAGAGACAAAGAGGAGGGAGAAGGGGGTTACAAACTTACTATAAGTGCAGCTCTTAGTATATATCACATCATGTGCTTAGTATCTATCATTGTTACCATGAAACTATACAACCAAATGAAACTATACAACCAAAGTAAAATAAAAATATCCTTTTTGAATCACATGCTAAATCACTTCCTAAGCCAAGACTTTAGGAGACCTAAAGTTAATAATTATGATATTTTTATCTAAAATTTATTTTTCGAACTTTTTGTGATGCAAAATTATCTATTTATATTATCATAATTAATTTAATTTTTTTTCAATAAACAATAAAGCTAATCCATTTAATCTTTGTTGAGACATTGTTGATCTTAAATAAGATTTTATTAGTTTAAGTTTTGAAAAACTCTTTTCAGTTGAAGTAAGAATTGTTAACATTATTCTATAGGCTATATAAGCATTTGGAAAAGAATTTATTATTTTTATATAATTAAAAATGTTAATTGGTTTATCATTTTCCAATCCTATAATCTCTTTCAAGATATTTAATCCTGAAAATAAATCTAAGCCATCAATATCCAATAAATTATCATGTTTCAAATATTTTTCAAGGTTTAAGCATTTCTCTTTCAAAAATACACAACCCTTAAATTTTTAATACTAAATAAAAAACCAAAAATATATTCATATATTTTAAATTGTTCAAATCTATTTTGGAGTGTGATAATTGTTTTATCTACAATATATAAAAAATAATCCATTCTAAATGACTCTTGAGGTAATTTAATAACTTCATTCTCAATATTTTTATCAATTTTTTTTTTACAATTGGTTCATTTTATAAATTTATCCATAGTCCCTTTTTGTGATTCAACAAAAAGTTCAATTCTTTTTTTTTAAAGCTTTGAATAACCTGATTCAAATTTTCTAGTTGTTATATTTGTATATTTTTATATAAAATTAAAAAATTATAATATATATCACACTGAATATAACTTATAAGTATATAAAATAAGTCTAAGTTAAAAACATAAAACCTAATTGTCAAGACAAGAAACTTGATCTAGGTTCTCAAGTCTCCTATTATGATATCTTTGGATCCTGTCCTTTGGTATGTCTTTAAATATAATTTGTAATTTCTAAATTCTCTTCCTTAAATCTGTACAAATTATTTTGATTAATTAAATAATAATAAAAAATAAAAAAATTGAGATCAATTTATTAATCTCATATTATTTTTACCTATTATTGATGCACTTAAAAGGAACAAAAGTGAACACAAACTCTCCTCCTTAATAAATCTACTGTTCAAAGTCTCCAGTCTCCAAGTAAAGACACACGCATAAATACACAGTATAGAATGATGAAGTATAAAATGAAATATTATGAAAAAATAAAAAGATGAACAAAAATGAACAAAGGATATGAGAATGAAAAATATTCTCTCTATTTTTTTTTTTGTATATTTCATCAAAAATAGAGAAATGAATATATACAAGTACTGTACCCATTCTAGGTATAGCTAAATAAAGAAAACAAAATAAAATTATTACAATTTGATAATGTCATAAAAACAAATAAACAGAATTAATGATAATTTGATTCTACCATAAATACAAAATAACATGATTAGTTTCTTTCTAGAAGTCTTCTATCCATATCCTCTGAAACCCCCCGCAAGTTGGGGAGCAAATATTAATGAGACCCAACTTGAAACAAATATTGTTGAAAGACTGAGGACCTAAGGCTTTGGTATAAGAGAGATGGTTGCTCAAAAGGAACTTTCAAATCTTGAAGAAAATAGACTAGCCATTGAATTTCACAAGTAACAATGGTCATTGCCCTGTATTCAGCTTCACAGGAACTTTTTGATATTGTTCCTTACTTTTTTGATTTCCAAGATACACACTAAAACCAGTCACTGATTGTCTTGAATCACTATAGGTGCCCCAATCACGATCACAAAAAGCTTTGAGATGGGCAGAACTGTTGGATGACTAAAATAAGCTAAGACTTGGAGCTCCTTTAATATATTTTAGAATTTTAATTGTTGCATTATAGTGAGCAATTGTAGGCTTATCAAGAAACTGAGAAAGTTATTGAACAGAAAATGTTATGTCAGGTCGGGTATTAGTGAGATACATAAGTCTTCCAATCAACCTTCTGTAGGCATGAACATCAGTAAAAGGCACACTTCCATTAGAAGACAATTTAACAAGATTATACATAGAAGTGACTGCAGGTTTGCAGGCTAAAAGACCTGCATCTATTAACAATTCCAATGCATATTTCCTTTGATTCATCATTATCCCTTTCTTACTTCTTACTACTTCAAAACCAAGAAAGTATCTTAAATCACCGAGATCCTTGATCTTAAATGTCTTATTCAAAGCTTTTTTGACTCGATCAATCTCTTCTTTATCATTTCCTGCCAAAATTATATCATCTACATACACCAATAATGTTGTAAAATATCTTTCAGAAGAATTAATAAATAGTGAATAATCATTCATAGACTAAATATATCCCACAAAAATAAAAAATGATGACAATTTAGCAAACCACTTCCTGCCCGCTTAACGTTTAAGGCCATATAAGGCCTTTTTTAATTTACAAACTTGTCCTGGTTGAATAGAAGTCAATCCCGAAGGAGCAATCATGTATACATCTTCTTTCAACTCTCTATGTAAGAAGGCATTATTTATGTCTAACTGTTTTAACTCCCAGTTATATATAGAGGCTAGAGAAAAAAGCAACCTTATAGTGGTAATCTTTGATACTGGAGAAAAGGTTTCAAGGTAGTTAATACCCTCTGTTTGTGTGTATCCCTTTGCCACTAATTTTGCTTTATATCTTTTAACAGTCCCATCAGCATTATATTTTATTTTGAATACCCATTTGCAACATATGGCAGTTTTGTTATTGGGAAGAAGAACAGTCTCCCATGTTTGATTTGACTCCAAAGCAGATATCTCACACTGTATAGCCTTCCTCCAACAGTCATATTTCACAGCTTCAGAATAAGTGTTTGGCTCAACATGTGAA
>Ga0099825_1005224_pt1 | contig 16721 bp, 10 predicted proteins | sample SiratroredBW_FD_76838 | JGI IMG/M metagenome (GOLD analysis project Ga0099825, IMG submission 76838) | Root nodule microbial communities of legume samples collected from California, USA - Siratro red BW | ecosystem: Host-associated > Plants > Roots > Nodule | place: USA: California | collected...
AAATAAAAAAAAAAAAAAAAAAAATATATATATATATATATATATATATATATATATATATATATATATATATATATATATATATAATATTTGTTGATATTGTTGGCGGGAAACACCAACTTTTCGTGTTGCCGACGCAACCTGCGTTTCAACTCGTTTCTCGTATTTCCGCCTTGCTCGCTTCCATTGGCTCTGATTTTTGTGGCCGTAACCATCAGCCGCCGGTAAGACTCTCTTCTCCTCGCTCTTGTTCTCTATTTGAATTCGCACAGAGATTTGGAAAACAGACTAAGACGCTTCTTCTCTATTCACAGCTCTCTCTGCGATCGATTCCTCATGAATATGGACTCAACAACTTCAACAACTTCGCATGCCTCGTTCTCCGGTACCAATGCTTCTTAGTTCCCAAAACAGAATCGTTAATTTATTACTGCCGCGATTCTGTTTGTTGTAAATCGCATTTGTCGATAACACGGAATTGATCTCATGCTGTCTGAAACTGTTATACTGTGACTCTTCTATACTAATTTGAAGTAGACGTTCATTCTATTGCATCTCTATTTTGCCTTTGAGATCTGTTAGGAAGGAGCAACAGGAATAAGTTGAAAAATACTTATGTCCTCCATAGGTAGAAGAATATTTTAAGAGTCACCAGAGAATTTCATTTCCTAGGGAGACGGATCTATTGTTTCTATTTCCTTTTAGATTTCGATTTTTTTGAATTTGATATTCGTGCTTTCAAACAAGGATTTCATAGGAGGACGAAGTGCCTTGAGTATTATTGTTGTAAAGAGAGTTAGTCTCATCATATTGATACTTATATCTGATATAGTGAGTGGATCCTGGTTCTACACCTAAAACCACCATTTATTATGGAAATTCTGCAATAATGCTTCTAATTATTATCTTAATGCATTGACTTTTTGGTATGCTGATGACAGCTTGATAGAGAGCTTTGTTACATATTTAAATTTTTAATTACTAGAAAATGCATTTTCTTTAGTTAAGAACGAGTCCATTGTTACGTACTGTTGTAGGTACAGCTGGAATCTGTTTGATGAGAAATGCATGGAAAGAGGATCAACATCCATCGTTCATCAATTTTATCTCCACTTTCCTCTCTGCAAATTCTTTTCGCCTAAACTTTGTCCCCATTGCCCCGGTAATTGTCTGCCTGTTATTTTCTGGTTTCTTTCAAACACCATTTCAACTCTGAAACTTGAGGACTATCTTGTAGGACTTTATATTCAACTGTGGGGGTTTATCTGTAGCCTTCATTTTTGTGACATATTGGGACTGCAACAACGTTGCTTCAATCTTCAACAGGTAACTTGGTTGCTGTTATGGAGTCAATGCCTACCTTTGAGTGGGGTTCTACCGAGTTAAGAGTTATGAGTTTTATGTCTGATTCTAATTTTCCCATGCAGAGTTACAAAGCTGAAAATGCAATTTGCACGGTTTTTCGTGGTTATCGCACTCCCAGCAAAAGAGCAAATTAATTCATTTATTCAGTCATATTTCACGTGAGTTTTATTACTTGAGTTCTGATTGATATCGTTGCTATGTATTACTGGAATAATGGAAGAACAAGGATAATGGTATGCATCTGTGTGAAGATTCGGTATGGTGATTGGCAAGCCTACTTTTGTTCCAGTTCAGGACTTGGAAATGGGGTTTGAAAAGATGGTAAAAATAGCTCATTCTTCTGGAGGTAGAACCAGAATCTTCAAACTAGAATGTTTTGTTCGAATTTATGTTTCTCATTTTCCAACTAATTGCAGTATACAAGCAAGAAAGAATTGGAGAAAAATTGAAAGATGAGGTCAGTGGTTGATTCTGCACTCATACACTGTGATTGTACTTGGAGTCCCTTCAGAAATTAAAAAAATGTTGATGTACGAATTTTGTGATGGGTTTTGAAGAGGAAGCAGTTGGTGCAAAGAATGAACTTTTACCTTAAGGTGGTTACATCCATCCCAGGCATTGACAATCACGATGCAAATGCGGTAAATTCCTGTATCAAGTGGCAACTACTTTTCAATTTAGTTTTCCTATTTTCCGTTTCTTCACCCAAAATTGCTAGCCCAGGATTCTTGATGATATAGATGTTTAAAACTCGTTAAGATACAACAGTCATACATTTACACACACAAACACACTTATGATGTTGTGCATTCGTTTTATATATTTACTGATAACTGCACTAATGAAAAAGTGTTGAATTTGTTTCTACAACACACTTATGGTAGCCAAGCATATAAGCTTGATTTGTTGTTATTCTGATCGTTCAATTCAGCTTAGTCAAGCTATTGGTTCTGTCCAAGCAATTGCCAAGGCGTCAAAAGAGCAAATTCTAGATAACACAGATCTTTCTACCGACAAGGCAGAGTTGGTTTCAAGGTTTCTCAGGGACCCAAAGTTTTACTCGCGTCCCAAGATCAATTGATGGCAAAGTAATCCAGGTTGGACTTATTTTTGCCAAATGAAATAAGCTCTCTTCTGTACCGTTTTTATATGGGAAATTTCTTTATCTTGTTAACTTCTGTGAATCTGTATAATATAATACTCGTAGTTCCAAATTTTATTGACTGACAACCATCATAAGAAAGAACCATTTTCATTTTGTTTCCGATGTTGACATGCAGTGGTAGGCTCTTAGTCTTAGATCTCGGTTTGAGGAATTATTAATTAATGATGGACGGAAGCTTGACTAAAACACTTACAGCCCGTTAGTCTGTTCATAAGTTATAAACTGTACTTAAATATCTAGAATAGCACCCAACTAAAGGAATCAACGATGCACATCAATCCCAGGCCTTGTTGTCTGATAGTTAATATATATATATATATATATATATATATATATATTAGGAGAACTTGATGTGTAGACTTGTTTTGGAGTCACGAATATCCATTTAGATTTTAGATTTTCGTAAATTTTTTTTTTCATGTTACAATTATTTGTCATTTCTATTTTTTATTTTTTGACATCACGTGATTTCGATTATTATTTTTAGTTAAATATGTGCAAAGTTTTTTATTTGATTTGATGTCATGTTCAAACCCAAGTTTAAGATGTTTGCAACTCACTCGAGAGAAACTAGCTTCTTCCATAAACAGAAATTACTATTTGATTTGTATGAAATGTTTATATTATATTATATTTTTTAATCTATGGAAAACTAATAACGTCTTATATAAATATCATATTGCCACACGTAATTACATTTTTCGTTTAAAAATGGGATAATATATCATATTATTAGTTAGAAATACATTATTCTCATATATTTCCAGATCATGCTATAATTGCTGGTAAATAGGATAATGTTTGATTTTATTTTATAAAAATGTATAATTAGCTTGTGACATCTCATGTATGAAAATGAATTATTTGTGATGTTATTTATTATTGTCTTTGGAATAAAGTGATGTATGTGATTGATAAAATATTCTTAAATTAAAATAAAAATTAAATTATTCTTGTTAATAATATTATTTTTCTAAATTTATTACTATTTTTTTATTTTTATTAATACTTTATTATTATTTATAATTTAATTATCATTATTTTAATAATAATATAAATATAAATAAATGTTGAATTATATAAATATATTATTTTAGTCGTTAATTTTTATCTCAGATTTCTGTATTTAATTACTTATTTATTTATTTATTAATTACTGAAATTTTTTTTCATTCAAACAGTCTTTGCAAATCCGTCCTTTGAAGCAAATTTATCATAAACAATGAATAATTAGGTTATATAAGAATATAATTATATTACATTTTAATAAGAAAATTAGGAAATTACAAGAGGAAAGTAAAGCAGTGAATGCTTTATGCATTCAAAGTCCAAATGCTATTCTTTGCGCAAAATCTGGGCGTCTCTTGCTAGGCATTCTAACCAGTCCAGTGATCTGCAGCTCTGTAACTGCCCTACAAAAGCGTGCTCTATTGCAAACGAAAATTAAGGATTGTGACCCATATCAATAAAATGCATTGCAATTGCTGAAACTAGGGAGATGAAAATGGGAAATGCACGACTACAAAAAATAGTATTCACGTCATATTTGGTTTACAACCTAAAATCATTTAAAGAACTTCAAAAACTGGTGTTTTTAAGTCTTACATTTGGTAACTCAAGATTACATCATGACGTGTAGTAGGTTGTAATTACATGACAAAAAGTTTTAGTTTATTTTCTGTTTCAAATGACCCCATGTCATAGTTTTGAAAACGTTCCATTATCTTTTCTAAAAGTTAAAATGCTATGTATGTAAAAAATGACGCAGGTGACATAATAACTTTAGAACTGCTAACTAAAATGGGACATCTAGCAATGCAATTGAAGCAATACACCTTCTCCTATCGAAGATACTATGTGAAATGGAAAATATAAAAGGATACTGAACTGATGCTTCGTTTTGGTCATCAGATCCATTCATAGCTTTTCTCTTCTTTGGTTGGGGGGATTGCTTTGAATTTTGTTTCCGTTTATTTTTATGCTGAAGAACAATTGTTCTAAAAGATTGGAACCAGTCATGGAGATTGATAAGATCTCCATGCTCTTGAGCCAGAGAATACCTGTAAAATACTAAAAGATATTAATATAAACTCAAACCGAGAAGTAGAAACTTCAAAGCTACTGTTTATATTCAAGATTTAAGTATACACACAAGGCGGGAAATTTAGATTAAATGTCTAAGAACTACTAAGGAAAAACATTGATTGAACTAGGGAATCTCTGTACTCCCAGCCTCCCAAGAAAAAAAAAAGTAACAATCTTTGGCATTTAAGATGAAGAAATAGTTCTAAGCAAGGCTTAGAAATACGAGTAAGAACTAAGAAGGAATAACATTGATTAACCTACGGGATCTGTGTACTCCCGCCCTCCCAAGAAAGAAAATTAACAATCTTTCGCCATTTAAGATGAAGAAATACTTCCGTTTTGGGTCTAAAAAAAGTTGGAGGGGGGGGGCTCTCGTTAAGTGGGGGTTTTGGGAAGGGTAGATGTATGCTATTTGAACACGTGACATCCAGTTACAGAGCAACAACCATAATGTTGCGCCGAGGGTGAATTTTGTTAGCACACATTAAAGAGATAACGTATTAAAAAGATGGAAATAGCATCTGAAAAAGGCAAGGGAATACATTAAGAATTGGGATCCTGTATGCAAGCACTCTATTAGATACTTACATAATTGAGGAATCATGCCTGGATGGCAATAGGGCATTGCCGCTCTTGCTACAGCAGTTACACCTTAAAATCTTATGGAACTCCAACAGATCAACTTGAATTCTTCTTCTTGGATCTCCAATCAAAACCTATGATGAGCAAGAGTTAATTAAAACTGCAGAAGAACGAAGAAAATTGTAAAGAATTTTAAATCTAGAGCATTAAACTGTATGCAACCTAGATGCAATATAAAAATCTCATAAAGAATGTATGCAGGAATGGTATCTTATTATTTGAAGTTCATTTAAATAAAATCTGTACCCAACAACATGCTTATTTTCAAAATGTTATACAAGACATGCTGCACCTTCATTTCATTCATGATGCATTAACCATGCCAAAGACAAATAAGTCAGCGTTTAACTCAAGCAAAGGAATCTCAACAAATGGAAACTCGTGGAAATGGAAATAGGGATCGCAATATAACCTGGAGCAAATGGGCTACCCTCAAATAAGTTCATTTTATCCAGGTTAACCAACAAAATTATAAATCTGCATCTATGAACAAAAAAAATTAATGTTCTAGTCCTAGTTGTAACTTGTAAGCATAAATAGGATCTAATGAATTGGAAACATATTAATGCCGTTTTCTCAGTTAGGCAAAGTTGTGCATGAGCTGGCGGCGTCTATAAGTAATATCAGGCTGAAAATTAAATCCCAACCATACTTCTACGAGCAAAGTAATGATTCATCTCAATGGAAAAGATAATCTTTGGATGTCTTACCGATTGAAGCTTCTCAACATTCTTGAAACATAAAATTTCGTGGAAAGGCATGCGTTCAATGGGCTTCAAAAAATTCCTGTTCCGTGAAAAGAATAACCAGTAACTTTACTTAAACACCATCAATTAGGAAAGGACAGGTTAAGTGCTTAATAATAAAGAATTTTTTCTATTTTACTTCAATGCAGCAAAAGCAATAAGTCACGCTCTTCATATTTTCACTGTAAATTGTGTCAACAAGTCGGTGTAAAACAAAAATTACTACATGTTATCCGACTGTTTAATACCTGAATACATTTATACCACTGATAGAGGCTTGGTGATTATAAATATAATCGAGTCAGAGATATGAACTTCGAAATATAAATGTTAAGGATGATAGAATCTTACATGATTAATGGGAAAGCTGAGCATACATCAACCGTTTTCTAATCTTAAGCAAGACATTAATCAAACTATTGTCATGCTTTAATTAAATTTGGTTAGTTAAAGTAGAAATGGGGATGCGGGAAAATGCAGTAGTGTAGGAAAACCAACAAAATGAGCCAACTGTTTTTCTTTTCCAGTTATTCTAGGTTAAAACTCAAACACCTTTCAAAAGCGACCTATTCCTTCCATTTCACATCTCTTGCATCGTTGAGGCAAGCCTAGTGTTTGACAATAACTAGATTTAATATATACTCTGCTGCTTCTACCATCCGAGCATAAACAGAAAACAAAGCACAGTTAACGATAATTAAAAAAAAACTTACCCAACTAGACAGTCTAAAAATGCGATAGCTTGTGAATTTAGCATTCTCGCATCCTTATCAGTGTTTACTGAAATCCTGGACGCATTTCTCCTGGAAATATAAGTATTGCATTAGTTATCCCACAAAAAAAAAAGCTTTAATTCAATATCAATCAGTAAACTTTCCATAAAATATGAATGATGGTTTTTTGTTACAAAATAGTAATTTAGAAACAAGGGATGGTATCTCAACCAAAGACAAGGAAACCCAGTAAAGAGCGCTCAAAAAAGTAATTAAATTTATCATATCCCGGAAGACTAGTGGATACTTGATTACGAACTGTTAAATACGAGTGATGGCTTCATGTTTACTCTAATTTGTAAATAGATTGAGTACGGAAAAAAACTTAATGCAAGGACTTATGCGCTTTTAGTTCTTTCTCTAAATAGAATTAAAGTTCACTAAGTAGTTTACATTATAAAGACTTATATTAAAGGTGAAGTTACGAAGATGAGATTTCAATTGTGATTATGGAACAACAACGGGAATAAAAGCACCTAAAAAATTGCATCTCGATTTTGATCAGACTTTAAATCATTTGACTTTCACTTTTTATCAATCTATGGATTCTACCCCTCAAGAAAAGAAATAAAGATTAACTTCAAATTTGGTCATTTTCTTTCCGGGAAAAGTGGCTGCTCAGTTAAAGGTACCAAAGCCTAATTCATAAATTATCCATCTCCCAGGTCATGGACTCGGTCCTCCAGCCTGATTTATTTTCACCGTTGGCAAATCACAGTCCCTGTCGTCCATGTCCAGTAAACGATAGCTACATTCAAATTATGATCAATAAAGAAATAACAAACAACAAGAATTAGAAAGTTACTTGGGATTGTCCTTGGAACTCTTGCGCGGACTCTTTCCATCTTCACATCTTACTGAAGATTGCAACACTTTCAGTTTCTCGTGAATCTGCAATAAATTATTTGGTAATTATTTGCTTTGAACAGGAAGCTGTACAACATTTGAGCATTAGCTATCTCGATTAATGCAATAACGAACTGGCAAAATGTTATAAAACTAGTTTTAGAAGGTATATCAACTACTCCTTTACGGTGTATAAGTTAATCCCGAGCAGTTACTAAAATCCTTCAGAGATATATTCAATTGCAGCAGGTTAAGGTCAATAAGTGCACTTCGCTTGCTGATCTTGAGCACAAGAAATCTCATTATCTAATATTTCAACATTTAATAATGAGATCCAATCCGATTACTCCAAAACACGGTCTCAACAAGAAAGAAACAAAAGTCAGAAAAATCGACATTCCCTCCAAGCATACATATACATACATGTGTATATATATTCAAGTTTAGGCATACCTCTGAAGCATCTGCAGTAAGTTTTTCCCAATTCTCAATCAACTGATATAGCATCCCTGTGGGGAGATCCCTACATAATTTCCATTTTCCAATCAAAATTGAATGTATTTGACCGAATAGACAAATAAAGAAGAAAGGAATATTTCAATTTAATCCCAATGATTATCAGCATGACTTTTGTGATGTCATTGTGATTTTTGGTTAGAATATTTGGCGTTTTGCTCCTCTCCTCTTCTTTTTTGAACTTAATAGTTTAGTATTTCTGTCCTATTAGATTCAGGAAATAGAATACTTCATAACTTGGACTTGCCGATATAAGGGTGTAGATGTATGCTTTAGATATAATCTTTCACATAGCAAGTAGATGTTATTGCTTCCCTACATACCCTTCTCAAATACTGCTTAAATATGCTCTCAGGAGAAAATATTAACCTACACCAATGAGCTTTTCAAAAAGAAGACATGCATCATATCCTAGCTACCTCACTTTGCGTACTATCTGGCCAATAAAACCAGTGCTTTGCATGATGGAATATTGTTGACAGGGATCATTTGTCGAAGACAAACCACAATATCTTTCATCCGCAGCATGACAATCAGAAGCCCTTGACAGGTGCAAATCTTGATTGAGAGCTTCACAAAACAAATCCAATAGTCGCACTCTGCTATATTTTCCAGCTTCATATAGGCACTGAAAAAATGAAAAATCAGGACGAACTCCAACTTAGCCTTGACAACAACTAATTACCGAACAATTTCATTGGGAAAAAGTTTAGGAAGATCACGATGAAGAAAAATATTCAGTAACAGTATAATGTAAAACACCTTATTTCAGTTTCTACCGTCAGCAATTTTTCAATTACAATTCAAAAGATTATCAAAGGAGTTTTAAAAGCAATGGAATTTTTACCAGAACAGCAGTACTCCATAGCTTCTGCATTGTCACCAATTCTGACAAACCCTCAGCGGTCCTCTGTTTAGTGTGATGATCAATAATTTGATTCCTAGATTAATATTAACCAAGGGTTGCACTCATTGTCTAGCAAATATAAATTAGATTAAAAAAATTTGCAAACTGTAATACCTTGAATACAATGGAAGTTCGTCTATGTATTTCAGCAGAGTCTCAGGTGATAGTGCAGATTTTCCCTCCTGACAATCCAACATCAAATCAAACAAAAAGGAACATAATAAAAATTATTCAAAACTACTGATAAGAAAAATTCTAGGCAAGTTTCTGATATAAATCATTTATTGTGTTCATTTGCAATGGTTGGAGCCGAAGGAAGTGAACACTCCGATCAATATTGCTACTGTTATGAGAAAATTGCATATATGGACTGTGCAATTAAGTCTCTTATTACGGCTCGGTACAATTAATCAGTGGAGTAATCAAGGAGATAGTGATGTCAACACGGCCCATACACTACACAAGAAAGATAATTCAAAAATGAGAAAAGTTCAAGACAAACTTTCTGATCTTCAGCTACTGCTCGTCCATATATGAGACTTAGAGGTTCCATTGAGAAATGCAATAAGCAAGCTACCTGAAATATATAGTCACAAAACATATCATGCAAAAGATAGGTTATATACCCATTTACTGCATAAATATTTCATACACCCAAAAACTGCATTATTAACCTTCAGAGCTCTAATAAAGGATGTTATTGTCCCATCCTGGTTGATGAAGTAGTTTCTTAGGAAGACTGCCACTTTATGACCAATACTAAACATGGTACAATGTTTCACAAGAACAGCCTCAACAACTGCGTCCATTTTCTCAGCTGGTGTTCCAAGCTTAAAACTAGATGGACACAAATGCTCAAGAGCATGTGATGGCAGAATGTTTCTCAGGGTATCCACTGTCGTTGCAACTCCAAATATCAAGATAATTGGTACCTTGACAATCCATTCACTGAGGAAAAAGATGAAGAAAAAATGAAAGCCGCTTCATATCAACTAATCAAAACTCACCATTATACATTAAAATAATTAAACAGATTACAATCTCCAAATGTCAAAAAGAATATACAAGGAACACATAAGCAGGGAGGCCTCAACAGTTTTGGACAGAACAAAATAGCATAATTTAATTCATGTAGCCAACCCCACCAAATGGGAAAAGGCTTTAATTATTGCTGTATATACATGGTGAGGCCTCGATCACATTAGACCTGACCAATAGAATAACCCAATAAAATATTCAAGTTGCACATATCAAACCACATTACAAATATACATGTAAACATTCTAGCAAAAGATGCCTAAACATACCTCAACATCAAGATAAAATCAGTTAAGACTGATCCAGAACATCTCCCCAAATCATTAATGATCAGCACCAGTGGTTTATTGTAGTTTACGTGTTCTCTATACCATGATGCTAAGATTGATATATCAGCTGACTGTCCACAAAGAATTAAGAAAAGGTAAAGGAGACTATACAAATGGAATCTACCAATTTAATTATAAATAAATAAGTGCAGAACTGATGAAGCACCCACATCAATAGCACATCCAAGAAACTCTCGCAATAGAGCTTTCAAGCAACCAGAAATCCCATTTTTCAATGAAAACTCCAGTGATGAAAGCTTAGCCACATGACATCCATGGGATTTCAAGAAAAGGCCAAGCTCTTCAAATGTCAATATATCATCAACGAACTCTATGTTTCCTGCCAATAATACATAATTCGATATCAAGACTCTTTTGGAAATACAAACATTGCTTTCGCTCCTCAAAGCATTCAGGGGATTTACAAGAAATGTTAACACACTTACTGGTAACAACGAAAGCGGTGAACAGCTTCCCAGGAGTAGTATTATTTAGAACAGGAAAAGACCGAGTTGCTTCAGCAATAGTATGTTGTCCAAGCAACTTAGTAGTGTTGAAGCACTCCATAACCCATTGTTGTATATCATCAAATACACTGGCATTGAGATCTCTTAGAACATCCTGCAGTATAAACAAGACTCTTCATTAATTTTCTTGCTGTATCACTCAAGGGTAAAGAATGAAAATAAATTCAGTGCGCACGCCACAACATACACCAAAACCAATAGCAATAATGCAAGGTCTGGTAGAAGAAACAAAGGACCTTAATGGTAGATTCAATCTTTGCCCAGACAATGTCAAAAGCTTCAATCTGTAGTTGCTGAAACAAATGGGGATCACATTCCTCTGTCATACTTCCTCCCAGCTTCTTTTCACTTTGTGGTGATGAAGATAACTCATTTCTCTTGCACGACTTTGCCTGTGCAGTTGGTGCTCTATCTTTTCTCCGGGATGAAGCTTTATGAAGAACGAAGAATGGCTATTTGAAGGAACCAAAAGAAGATTAAATCAGCACTCTGCCCTTATTAGATCGGACATAAAATCAAACTAAGACTAAAACCGACTTCTACAAATTACACTTTGTTCTTTTCTGGCTTTCCCCCATATTGTAATGAATATTAACCAATAGACATCACATGACTTAAATTAGAAAAAACGAAGCCCTGCAACTACCACTGCAGCAATGGATTGAAGACACCGATCCATGACGCCAACATTTTTAGAGGCTTAACTCACATTTTCACTTGTTAAGACACGCAAAATGAATTACTACTAAACAATGACTCTAACTGCATTCCTAAATATTCATCATGCATTTGAAATTAATCAAATTACTGATACATATTTCCAACTAAAACAACAGTTTCATTTCCAAACACCAACCAAATACTAAAGTAAAACCTAGTTACGAGTTGAAAGGGCGAAAACAAAAGAGACAGCGACGTTATCATTCTCACGAGATATAAAACGAGAAGCCGATATAATCAACTTGAGCAGTTACAACCAATATCAATAAGATAAAGCCGAGATTAAAAAAAAACAAAAAAACGCACGCCAATCATCAATAAGATACACACACCTAATCGAAGACTAGAACTCGATAAACATGTAAGGAGAACAATCGGTTTTCCACTGGTCATTTACAGTGAAGCGAAATTCGAAATTATTGGTCAAATAAAACAGTGTTAAGTAGGACAAAGGCAAATCGGTGAGCAATGTTGATAATGATCAGAGAGTTATGGAAAGGGCAAAGGAAAAGAGAGAACCCGAAGATCATTCTCTTCAACTTCGGGCACTGTTGACGGAGGCATCGAATCGGTAACACTCCGAGAAGGTGCCATCGAATAGAGATTTGAAATCTACTACGGACACGTTCGTGGAGAGAGAGAGAGAGAGAGAGAGAGAGGGAACTATGTGAAGAAGATGAGTCTCTGTTATGGCGGGAAAAACCCAAGGGCAGTTACGGAAAGTAATATTCCTCAGCCTCCACGTTTCCCATTGAGAACGTTTCTTCTCTAATCTTACACTCATTTCTTTTATGTCATTTTTTTTCTTTTCACATTATACATTATAGTTATAATTTTTTTACTTTATTTTTATTTTTCTCTTTCTTTGTCTTTTTATATTATTATGTTTAATTATCTTTGTCTCCCTCGTAAATTCAAATATTTTAAGTTAAGTTTTTATTTAAAATAAATTCTATTGAGTCATAGTTATTGTATATGTGTCTCGAAAAAAAATGAAAAAGAAAATATAATTAAGTCAAACTTATACCGGAGTAACACATTTTTAATCTTGTTTCTTTTGTTAGAAACTCATATTTAAATTTATATTCTTAAGGTAAAGATAAACGTGAATATTTAATTTTGTATTTTTCAAGCATAACATCACAAACTCAAATAATAAAATAATAAAAAATATAAATTTTTTTGACCAAGTAAATAAATTTTTTAAATATAAACTTAATTGAAAATATTAAATTTATGAAAGACTTAAAATAACTTAATTATTTTTTTTAATCTTTTACGTTAAAATACATAATACATAAACAATGAAGATGCAAGATAATGACCATAAAAGCCGTGTCACTTATCAAATGATAAAAATAAAAAATCAATTAAAAAATATAAATTTTTGGATACTAAATAAAAAATTATATTAACAACTCTATTAAAAATGTTCAAACATATAATAATTGACTTAAAATTAATTAAACATCCATGTTTGTAAAAACTTATTCATAAACACTTGAAAAAAAATAAAATAAATTTCTTTATAATTTAGATCATTACATAAAGAAGATACACGGTTTGGTAACTTGCTTCGGTATCATCTTTCAATTAAATAATTTTACGTTTTAATAAATACAAATAATTTATTTATTTATTTAATGAAATAAATAAATAAATAACTTCTATTTATCTCAAAATAATTAAACAATTTATCTTTTTTAAAAAATAAAGCTAAATTTTCTCCAATTTATAAATAAGTTAATTTATATATTTTCGTTTATAACGTTTTTCTAATTAACATGTAAATAAATTATTTTTACTTCATAAAAAAACTCTTTATTTTTAAGTTCTTACAGAAAAACTTGTTGGAATAAGTTCAAAATATTTGTAACCCAAACTTCATCTCATTTTCTCAAAAGGTTGGTTTACATTTAAGAAATCTACTTTACTGTACAACAGTTAATGAATATTTGCTGGTGTGCATGAAAAGGAAAAAAGAATTCATGGACACTTCAATAACTCAATAAAATTACAATAACAATTCTTAAAACATTATTTATTAACTAATAAAAGGAACATTTCATACCTATCATCTTTCCATAAGCATAACAAAATCCTGGTAAACTTGTACGGAATTCATTCAACAGAAGGCTTTTTTATTGCATTTTGATTAACAATATATTACAAAGTTTTGATAGAAATGTTCATCTAGAGTTGGCTAATACCAGCTTATTCTCTACTTCATCTTCAAGTACATTTTTCACTGAATCCATGTCAGCTTCACTGATGTCAGTGGCCAAAAGAATTTTTTTACATGATTGTATTAAATACTCAAGTGTTGGATTTGGTAAACTACTATTGGAAACTATTTTGCTGGCCTCGTTCATTAATCCAACAATAGTATCCTTCTGAAACCGGTGAGAATTATATTTAAATAGTTTCAACCAAGACGATTTGGAAAATGGCTGCGATTCTTTTGGGAGATTGTTGGTCATACACGTGAGAGCAGCAACATAGTCTTCTTTTTCAAGCTTTGAACAAAACCTCTCCTTGACCAGAGAAGTTGGTGGAGTTCTATCCATATCGGTTAAGTGTTTCCATGTTATCTCCAAAGGCCGTTCCTACAACCCAAGTTCCATAGGTTAACAACATGATCTAGATTTCCCCATAAATTTAACATTTCTCACTATATAGTTTGTATCAATAAGGACAAAGCTAGACTTAGAACTATAATAGCAGCAAGCTATTCACCAGAACAATATCAAAACAAACGTACATACTACAGAAAAATTCAAACATAACATGTCAATAGGTGTTTTGGTACAAGGATGCAGAAAAAGATTTTGAACCAAACATTACATGTCGATACTAAATACAAGGGCAGCAACTCAAACATGTATGTGAATAAGGAAATCTCAACAACATTAAGGTTATTCAGTACATCTTTAAATAAACAGTTATTTTGCTTAGATTATTGTAGTTTACCTCATTCAAATTAACACAGACAAATTTTGAAGAGGAAAGCAAGAAAATGTAAAGTCTGTTTGATTTTCTTCATCTTCATTGGCAACCAAGCAAGTTTTTCATCCTATTTACTCCCAACTTACCATGCATATATCCTAAATCACTTCATGCTCAAAAGCAAAATGCTATTCACATGATCACAAAAAGGATCATTCATAAACACATGAATATGTGCAAATGGAATGGAAGGTTACCTTTCCCGCTCTTGAAGCCTCCAATACCATTTGAAGATGACGTTTTGGATTGAAGTGGTAACCATGGTACAACATCCTTTGATAGACATGGTCAAAATAATCCCATCTCTGCTCTGAAACACATGCATCTAACATGGTGTTGAATGTGTATGTATCTGGTACGACCAGCATCTTGTAATCAGTATTTCCCCTCAGAGAATTTGCATTTTCTAACATCTGCTCAAACAGCGCTTTAGCTTCTTCAAACATGCCGTGTTCCAAGTAAACTTTCAGCAAAATGTTATAAGTAACCAGATTTGGAGCACAAACTTCCTTCATTTTCTCAAAAATATAAGCCCCATCTTGAATATTTCCAGAGTCTAGACTTGCTTGCATCAAGCCAGTGTAGGTCACTACCAGTGGTTTATTTGCAACCTTACATATCTTGTCTATCTGTCAAAAGATGAATGATTACTTTGATGCTGAAGCCTTTTAAAAGTATAAATATTATAACTTATTTTACTAACTGACAGGACATTTCGAACCAAGAGAATAATACAAATAACAAAAAAGCACCTGCTTTAGTGCCTCGTGACTTCTTCCAGCTGCACAAAGGCATCGAGCTAGATCATAATAAAGAGAAGCCGAACCTACAATTCCGCGATTTTCCATTTCTTGGACAGCCAATATAGCCTCATCAGTTTTTCCCTCTTTCCACAGTGTATTTACAAGAACTGCATATAACAGGAAGGTCAAGATTATAAAAGTTAAGCGAATGGCAATTTGGCATAGATATAAATAAATGAGAATACCTCTATATGTCAATGAATTGGGAATGAAAGACTTCTGAAGTTTTCTGAAAAATTCATGAACCAAGTTGTACTTTCCACAAGAAAACATCACCTGTTCAAGCATTACACAAATTTCATGAATTATGTGCAAGCTAGCATTCACGTATGCATTATTATTTCCGTAGTTGTATTTGCCCATGGAAACAAAGTTTCCCACTTGCTGTATAATTGACCTCAACTAGGAGAAGGAACCTTGTCCTAAATCTGGTAAAGTTCCCAAATTTAATGGATTATGGTATTCTATTCATTTGAGTAAAATTTGAATTAACACGTTGCTTTCCAGCTAGCCACACACCACTTAGTAAAATTAAATACTTCCTCCAACTCCACGTTCAAAGAACAAGTGGACTACTCTTCTGAGTGGATGTAATATCTTTTTGCTGCTTATTATTTTCTCTTCTGTACTCTGTATGAACTGCTGCTGCTTTAGGAGATATATCTTACATCACTATATAATGTCTTTTGCACCTAATAGAATCTCAATATTCTTAAATCAAAACAAAAAGAGAAATAAAACAAAACTACCAGTTTCACTTCCCAGCTTGATTAAAAAGACTCCTTATTTACCAAGAAGCATTTCAAATATTCAAACGTTTTATAAATCATCAAAAAACTAGAGACAACTACCACCTCCATAACTAGGCCGTAAGTTGTGGCAGAAGGTTGTTGTCCTTGCTCCTTTAACTGCTGCAAAACCCAAAAGGCTCCTTCCCATTGCTTCTGCTCAACACAAGCATTAAGCACCTGCATGCCAAATTAATATATAAATGCTAAATTAATCAGACAACTACGAAAGTTACTAAAAACAGCTATTTTCAAATGCAACATTAAAGTACAGAATATGGACTGTAAGAAACCCAGCTACAACAGTGTAGATAAAGACACATAAATGCTCTACAAAACAACTAAGCTATACACATAAAAAAAAAAAAAAAAAAAAAAAAAAAAAAAAAAAAAAAAAAATTAAAAAAAAAAATAAAAAAAAAAAAAAAAAAAAAAAAAAAAAAAAAAAAAAAAAAAAAAAAAAAA
>Ga0099825_1005227_pt1 | contig 16717 bp, 7 predicted proteins | sample SiratroredBW_FD_76838 | JGI IMG/M metagenome (GOLD analysis project Ga0099825, IMG submission 76838) | Root nodule microbial communities of legume samples collected from California, USA - Siratro red BW | ecosystem: Host-associated > Plants > Roots > Nodule | place: USA: California | collected...
CCCCCCCTTCTGGAGCCAGTTGTTCCTACAAATTCGAATTGACTTCCTACCATCTGAACACCAAAAACCGAATTCATCTAAATATTTACATTATTTATTATTATTGTTGTTGTTATTATTATTATTATTATTTTATTATTATTGTTATTATTATTATATATAATTAGCAAAAATTACGGTATAAATAATAATATATACATTCATATTTTTATAATGTTACATTATTAGAGCTCTTATAATTTTAACAATTCTTAGCCTTCATTTTGTGAGGAAGAACATTGTTTTTGTTCATGTCAATTTAGAAAAGTGTACTAAAAGTTGTATCCGTCTTAGGATGCTATTCTCTTTTAGTAAGTAAAACTCATGATCCTTTAAATAACAACCTTTGTTTATCAAAGTGTTTAAGCCAAGGTTGACTAGGTCTAAAAAATGCTCGTGCTTAGTTAGAAGTGGTTGTGTCCAAATGATACTTGTTTTTGTAGTCAGGAGTGGCTTCGTCACCTATGTCATAAATGCATAATTGGAGACAACCTAAGACTTGCCAGGTTGTACATTAGAGTACAATTAATGGTTGGGTTGCTCCTTGTCCAATCCTAGAGTTTTAAGTACACACTATGCATTGGGATGTGACTTCGAGTATGGAGGGTGGGAGAATGCACTCAATTGTATATTCAAAGACCACACATGAATACGCTTTCACAAATTTGGATAAACTTTGTATTTCCCAACATAGCTCATACCATTCAAATCTCCAACATCATCATTGACATTGCGAAGTTCATTTTCTAGCATAAGACATGATGACGATAAATGTTGGCAACATCATCTCTCATTGGATGGAAAGATTTTTGTTAGCCCGACTTGAACTCTTAGGATTTCTAGCCTTTAACAATTTGTTGTGCAGATCCTTAGAGGTTGATGTGGATCCATCACATGTACAGCCATATGCTCCGCTATGTCTACAGATTACATGCTTTTTTATTCAATATAATTGTATACCTGTCAAGGAGGTCCAACAACCTCAATCGCAAGCAACACCACCATTACCATCACAAGTTATAACATTACCTACAACACCACACTACATGTAGTAGGTTATGGCTGCAATTTAAGCCAATTAAATTATGACTCCTTTTTATAATTTGTTTTTAATTTATTTAAAATTTGTAATTATTATTGTAAATTCCTTTTAGAGTAATGAAATTTTATAATTTAAACCTTATGTGCAACTTTTCTTATATTTGAGTAAATATATGGTATAAGACAATATCACTTTCTAAAATTAACTATTACATAAATGTTGAACATAAATTAATTCATTCATTATAATTAATCACTTAGACTTTATCAAATACGCACTTAAACGATTAACTAATAATTAGTTAAGTAAAAGTTTATATTCGTTTATAACCAATGATAACTTAACTATTTGTTTGATAGGGTACCCTAACTTTAAATATCATTTGTCTCTTCACTAACTATCGTTTATGCTAAAGTTTATGTTAGTTTAAGCAAAAAATAACTTAACAATTTTTTGACAACACACTTTCCCTTAAAAAGCCTTTTCTCTCGCTTAAATGACGTCATTTCAGAAAAACTTTATGTTTCTTTAAACAATAATAATAACTTTTAACCATTTTTTTGACAAGGTATTATTACTTCAGACGTTTTCGCTCTCGCTTAAGCAAATATGCTTAATCAATTAATGACACACTTAAGCGATATTTCTTAGAGCAATAATAACTTCATAGTTGCTTAAAGCAGGCTTTACAACGATTAAATGACTACTATTTTTTGTGACACTGTTGTGCCGTTGCAAAAATCGTTACATTTTTTTTCATATATTTTGTGATGACGTTTGTGACGCATAATTTTAGAGATGAACACTTGACATCACAAAATTTTGTTACAACTTTATGACAATTTATGTGATGTAATGTTTAAGGTTACAAAAAATTAATTTTTTATCACGTAATTTGTCATTCATTGTGATGAATTCTTTGTTGTCACAAAATGTTATAGATTTTTTTTTATAATGTGTTAGACTTGCAATAAATTTATCTTTAAGTTGTTCTCTACTAGTCCACAACTTTATATCTAGTCTTTTTAAGTTCATTGGAATAAAAAGGAAGTTTATGGTAGATAAGAAGTTTGTCCTCTACATTTAATATATTGATACCTTATAATAATGTTTTTTTCTTTTTACATTTCTATATCATATAAATGCATCTTAATTATTCATAATTTTAAAGAAAAATGTTATTTTGACACCGCGAAAGCAATTACTCCCATTTGACACTTACATTGTGATAATAGCTGCTGAGGTGGCAAAGGACATTTTGGTAAATTGCATTCAAATTTTGAAAATTTGAGAAATTGTTATTTAGATGAAATTTGAGATAGGGTTTGAGAAAATGGGAAGGAAATGACATAGGATTTAGGTGCAAGAAAGAAGAACGCCTCCATGAAAGAGTAAGAACTTGAAACTTGACTACCGGAGCAATAAACTATCATCAGGTATGAGAGAGAGTGAGATGGAGAAACTTATGGTTTGGGTAGAAGGACGGAGAGAAACTGTAGAAGGGATGAGAAACAGAGGAATGACAAAATGAATGAAAAAAATGACCATGAAGAATGGAGGAAGACAAGCTGAGACGTCTAATAGAGAGGGTGGGAGTATAAGAAAGATGAAAGGAGGTCTATGAAGAGACAAAGAGGAAAAATATGAAGTTTGGAAACTCAACATATTAAAATAACAATTTTTTTATGACGCCCTTGCCATATCGTTGCCAACTCAGGATGTCAAACGAAAGAATGACACTTGTGAGTGTCAAAATAACGCTACTCAATTTTAAATTACATAGTGTAGTTAACAATATTCTTACATTTTTGGATTTAAATGAATGATAAAAAAGGAGAATGAGGCTGCTAAAGTCTACCATTTCTCGTAGTCTTATTTCATTCAAAAGTTAAAAATAAATAAATAAATTAAGATACATTTTAAATTGAGTATTATACTCAATCATATAGATTTACCTTGATACTTATTTATTTTCATAAATCAATCTTAATAATTAGGTATTTATATCATTGTATTCGATTGTTATTTTAACCAAATTGTAAATTATACAAACATCATTAACAACTTTTGGTTATTTATTTCAAGGATAGTATTTATCTTTGTTATTTTTATTTATTATTACATCACAAGTTCGATAATGACATAAAAATAGTATGCATTTTTCATTTTTATTACTGTTTCAAATTATTAATTTTCAAGTACATGTTATTTTTGTTCATAAAATACGGTTTTTAAAACTTGCGATATAATAGATGAAAAAATACCACAAGGGAAAGGAATGACTTATAATAGGTTATGATAACTATAGGTATTTTTTTTTTTCATATAATCACAAATTTAATGAGTTTTTATTTCAAATAATTAATTCAATACTTAATTGTTGTGTAATGGGAACTTAGTAGCTACGAATGTCACCATTATGTTGTGTATTTGATTTGACTAATGTTTGTAGATAATATTATAAATTTTTAGAATCAAGTTAGATAATTTTTATTACTTTAAGATGACACCAAAAGTAAATTGACAACACAATTTTTAGAAATTATAAATAGATACATCAGTAGTACTTTTAAATATGTTTTATACTTGACTAGTTCTTTATATGTTTAATGTTTGTATATGATTATTTTAGACTTTAAATTATAGTTTGCAGAGATGGAGAATAATCACATTAAAAATTACTTTTTATTAAGAAAAGAAAAATGTAATAGAATTTATTAAATCAAATGTATATTTTATAGAAAAGATTATACATAATAACAAATATTTTAACAGGAAAACAAAATAACTGATTATATATAATATTTAAAAATAAAATATTTAATTATATAATATTAATTATTTTATTATAATATTTTTTTAAATTGGAAAATAAATATTAATTATTAAATATAATTTAGGTGATTTTTTTCTATCAACAAGAAATTTCCTCTTTCAATATATGTCGATGGATATTGGAATAACTAGGTACCAAAAAATTAACAATTAGTTTTATATTTTCCTTTATAACTCTATAATTTCTTGAAAATTTGTGTAACAAGATACTCTGTTCGAGTTTTCAAACATAATATATTAAACTATTGACTGTCATGTTTATTAAGAAGAAAAAGATATAAAATGATTTATTAAATTAAATATATTATTTAGAAAAATATATAAATAACAAAGATATTAATGTTAAATAAAAAAAATTATTGATGACTTTAAAATGTGTAACAAATATTATTTTCTTAAATAAATATTTGTCTTATACCTCATTAGCTTTAATTTTTTTTCAAAATGAAAATAGTCCGTACAAATTTTCTAGTATCTTCTCTCTTGAGTTGTTTTCTAAAAATATAAAACTTAAAAAAAACAATTTTAAAACTTAAAAAAAAAAGTTAACGTTAAAAAATAAAAAGTTCAAAACATTTAAGAAAGAATTTAAAAATTTTAAAAACTAATTAACAGCTTTTAGTAACCTTCAAAGAAAATTAAATAACTAAATTTAATGACATCACATTGAACTTTTAACATTTAAAAATATTTTAAAAATTAATAAACTAAAAAAAAAATAAACAAAATAAATAATTATTTATAATATCTACAAATAAAATAATTATATATTATATATCTAATTATAATTTATTCTAAAAATTTTATGTAATTATAATTAAATAAAATTTTTAAATCACAATTAACATTTTATTATATACTTAAATGACACATCCAATATTAACAGATGTACGTGTAATTTCAAAAAAATATATAAGCTAAATACTTTTATGTAGAATCGTTTATTTATTTTTATTTATATACAAGTGAAATACATACTTGAAAATGAAAATTTAGATTTAGAATAGTAAAATTTTCAACCAAGAATATTCACTGTAACACTAACCATGGACTTATATAGTATTTTTGTCATTTTTCTATTATCCTTATAAGAAAGAAAAATAAAAAAAATAAAAACTAGAAGAAGCTAAATCTACGAAATCTTTTAGGAAAAAAGTTTATTTATAACCGGAAACACATACATTACTCACACTCAAAGATCTGTGCTAACATATTTACGGTTCTAAAATTCATTTAAGTTTTGGATTTTATTTTTCTAATTTAAATGATATTTTTTATAATTTCATGTTACTTATGGTGACTTCACTATCGGTATATATAAGAATTAAATATATATTTTGTTCATTACACAAATTGGAAAAATTTGATTACCAAAAAGAACTGCGGTTGATAATTAATAAGATCATTTTCAATACATTTTTTTTAACAATCTATTGTATCTGTGTGTACTTTTATTATGTTAAATTTTATATGTAATAATATTCTTTTATTATACATTGATGTATATATTAAATATATAAAATTATAGCTAAATACTTTAAAATGAAAATGATTGCGATTACACAAATTTTGGAAACAATTTTTTCTATAATATTTTATGATGTAATCTTATGTAAAATATTAAGTGTTAAATACATATAATTTAATATTTTAAAGACTAAATTGATATTTTTTATGTATCAATATAATATTTAATATTTTCTTTAAATATTTACGTTATTGACACAATATTCAAATTTCGATAATTTATATATGTTATTGTTTAAAATATTCAAATATTTATTATATTGGTACAAATTTTTCGACAATTAATATTTATTTATCTTTAGAGAAATTTCTTCTTAAATTTTTTTCCATCTATAAAATTCCAAGTCAAACCTTTAATCAAGGAAACCAATTCGCTATCACCTACCACACTCTGAAATATCTTGTAACGATTTAACCCCAATTGATCTCCAAAATCAAACTAAGAAAAGTCAGAGTCAACTGTACTTAATAATTTTTTTTTTTATCATGTATTAGTCAACTATGGTTATGAAATAGTATATTGTGATCATACGCGTTAGAAAATAAGGATCTATACAAATAATTAAAACAATTTAAAAACATTTATTTTATTGCAAGAAATAAGTTTTTTTTTAGATATATTGCTTCAACATTATTTTAAAACTTTTTTGATACATTATTTATTTTTAACCATTTGGAGTGATCTAAAACAAGCTTTTGTAAATGCTAATTGGAAACAAACTTTCCTGGATTAAAAAATGACCCTGTCTCTAAAATTTTGCCATAAAGAAATTGAAGAAAATAACATTGGTTTCTAAAATTACGAAACCAGAAAAAGAAGTGCAAAGTGTGTGGGTTTGGTTATGTCCCTTTCAAGAACATGGAATGTGAGAGAGGTGGAGTTAGCAGAAACGAACAAGTGGGAGAGAATATGACACTATATTATATATAAGTTTTTATTATTATAATAAAAGTTAATATATATATATATATATATATATATATATATATTGTTATTGTCATAATATAATAATAAAAAAAATGAAACAAAATTTGAACTTTAAAAAGAAAAACGAGAAAAATATTTGATAAAACAGAAAAATGAGTTGTTTTGGAAACTAGAAATAGTATTATATATTTTATGATGATGCGTTGAATTATTTGATGATACGATAATAAACAAAAAATTAGGAGGTGTTTAGTTTGCGATTGGATCAACGAAGCATTGAGGGTCACCGATGACGATGAGTTCTTTCTTCCAAAACTTGGACTGGCACCATGAATCGTACCCTGCATATCGCGATTTCTACTTTCTTCCCCTTTTCGCTCTCTTCTTCCCCTCCGTACGCTTCTTCCTCGACCGATTCTTCTTCCAGGTTCGTACCTTTTGCTCTCCGCATTCACCTCCAATTATTCAACTCTTTCCATTGTAATCAACGCTCATGCACTCTGCTTCATTATTCATCACACTCGCGCGCAGAAACTTGCCAGGCGATTGATTTTCGGAAAGGGGAATGACAATATCGACTTGCAAAGCGATGAGAGAAGGAAAAAAATTAGGAAATTTAAGGAATCTGCTTGGAAATGTGTTTATTATCTTTCCGCTGAGATTCTGGCTCTCTATGTAACGTATGACGAACCCTGGTTTACCAATACGAGAAACTTTTGGGTGGGGCCTGGGTCTCAGGTCTGGCCAGATCAAAAGACCAAGTATGATGGTTTGCTTGTTGGTTTATTTCTTCACATCATCTTCACTTACACCACTGTTGAATGGCTTTTTTCTTTCCTTTATTTGTTTGTAACTTTTACCATTTCAGGTTGAAATTGAAGGCCGTGTATATGTATGCAGCTGGGTTTTACTCATACTCCATTTTTGCTTTAATATTTTGGGAAACCAGGCGCTCCGACTTTGGGGTGTCCATGAGTCACCATGTAGCTACTGTAATTCTCATTGTGCTGTCTTACATTTTTAGGTATCTTTTGATTCAAGCTTTTTTTTCTTTTTTACCTCCAATTTAGTAACCTTTATTCGTTCTGTTTATTTGAGTTCTCTGAATTGACTTCAATGCAAGCTCCTTACCAGAAGATGTAACATTTTCATCTGTTTTATACGTTTACTTTAACTAATCAATTTTATCGACTTACTGCGTCTTAAGGGAAAACAAACGGTAAAATAATATTTCAAAATTTTAAACTACCTTTTTATTATATCTTTTTATTATATCACACACACACGACAGTCACATAGAGAGAATCGTGGAACTGATTCCCACACTTGTTCTGTTTTATTTTAGTGTATTTCCCTTGGAAAGTTGACTGTGATTCTGTTTTATGTTTAATTGACATATTCAGGTTTGCTCGTGTTGGATCAGTTGTGTTAGCACTTCATGATGCCAGCGATGTGTTTCTGGAGATAGGGAAAATGTCCAAATACAGTGGTGCTGAAACAGTGGCTAGCTTTGCTTTTATTCTATTTGTTTTGTCCTGGATCATATTGCGCCTCATTTACTACCCGTTCTGGATCCTTTGGAGTACAAGGTTTATATTATTTTGGTTTCCAATTTACATTCTTTCCCTTCTCTCTTCTATATATTGTGGTCCTCACCTGCTGTGTTCCTAAAATCTAGGTGAATAACAAAATGATGTCCCTACATATATTTATTAGAAGTAAAAAGAATTAATGAAGCACACTCTAAAGGATGATGGCCCCCTTTTGCTCTTCAAATTCAAAAAAGTTCATCGTATATCAAAATATACACTTTTCTCCATGCATTCTTAACAACACAAAAGTACTTGTTTTGTGTTTTTTAATTTTCATCCCTTCATTTGTCACTTTGATTTTTTCTGGATTACAGATTAACTGTTAAGTTTTCCTCCAGACTGGTTCCTTTATTACAAATTTAGTGCTTATATGCTTGAGTGGTTTGGATTATGTATTGGGGAACGACAATTATTCAGTGCCTGATACATTTGTGGAGCAGTTGCAGTACCCCTCCATGTCAAAGCATGCAGAATCAACCAGGAATGAAAAGAAAACAATTTTAAGTACTATTTTAGGGAGATTCTGAAGTCATTTTCTTAGTTAATGGTTAAATTGTCTAGAGGTTCTGACCTTAATCTCTTATAGAACATGTTCTTTTGCTCAGGTTTATAAGAGACAAAAAAAAAGAACCAGTTAGGTAACTCTAAGTAGACGAGTGTTAGGTTAGCAGGAGGAGCTAGTTGCTGACTTGGTCTGGTTGTAGTCAGGATATATAGAGGCCAAATGTGTAAAGAAATGGCCAAGAAAAGTTTTAGACGTTGAGTGGAGGTGCCAGGTTCCTAGAATTACATGGGTGTTTTTTTCTGTGAATTCCATCTGGTATCAGTCCTTTGAATCCAGGAGTTGTGTCTGGGTAGTAGTAGGACGTTTAATGGGGAGTAAATGGAAGGAGTCCTGAGTGCAGGCTTTGGAGAAGGTGGCAATGAGCTGGAGTCAGTTCCTAGAGTGACTGGATGCAATTATCTGAAGCAAGATTCATGCATGAATTATCTGCATTAGACGCTGGAGAGGTTGGTGTCTGCAATATCTGAAAAAGGTATATGTACATGAGACCATAGGGCTGAGATGGGGAGTGGAGTCCAAATGGAATGAGCAAACCGAATTTGGGAAAGGGGACAAATCTAGGAAGCTTGACATTTCCATCTTCGAAGGGATGCTTTGGGGTGAATATAAAAAGAATTTTTTATTAAGGGGAAAAAGTGAAGAAGAAAACTTGGAGGCAGTGATGGTTGCTCTTGATGGCGATGTGCTGTCATGGTTTCAACAATAATAAACTCGAAAAGAAATCAATCTTGGGAAGAGGTTAAGTCTGCCCTTACGGAGAAGTTCCTACCAGTCTTGATGGGTGATGCTTTTGAATCTCTTCTAACCTTGAAACATGAACAGGCAATGGCTAAATTCATCACCCAATTCAAAAAGTTAGGAAAGAGAGGTAAGAGGAAGATCAAGAAGAATTAAAGTTTTGTAAGAGGAAGAGTCTTTCGTAGTCGATGAATAAAGCACACACCAGCAAGGAGAGTAAATAGGATGGCCAGATGTAGTAACATTCTTGGAAGCAGTCTTGGGGGAAGGGCAAATAATTCTGCTTGTAGCTTGGCATGCACAAGAACGTCCAGAGAATTGAATCCCCAATTTAAAGGACTGAAAACAGGAATTTCACTTCCCAAAGCTCATAATTATTAGTCTTCAAAGGGGGCAGCAATGCAAGGTACAAAAGCAATTTTCAGAGATTGACTTGTGCTGAAATGCAAGGTCAGCAAGGGGAAGAGTTTTCATTGCTACAAGAAATATGGACCTAACCGTATTTGTAAAATAAGCAACCTAATGATTTAGTCATGGTTCTAGACTACAGTTACGGTCATTGTCAGTTGTGGGCATTGTGGCTGCTGCAATGCAGATTGTGGCCGTTGCAGCATGATATTATTATATGATTGCACCAAATGAAAAATTTTATTTTATAATCATTCTAATTATCAATATATATCTTATGTGTAAGATTGTATAGATTTTTATTCATTTTAAGATTTTCATTATTTGCCATCATTAGATGCCTCCCTTGCCCCTGTAACATTCCACAGAACAACACCTATTTGATCATCAACACTTAGAATAGAAGATTGAGATTTGGAATTTTCATTGTTATACAAGAAAAGAGGTATAGAATAGTGTTGAAGTTGTGTTGTAGCCCTGTTGCAGCTCTATTGTTGCACTGTGACAATGTGATTTAAATTCATCACAATGCAAGCTGTTGCAGTTGCGCATAGCGCTCCAACAGCAATATTGCTGCCGCAGCAGGTGTTGTAGTCTGCAATTTAGAACCTCAACTCTAATATCGAAGGAGAGTGAAGAAGGGGACGAAAACCAAGAGATGAAAGATGTAGACATAGAAGATCAATTGAAATCTTAGCTTATGCATAGTATTGTTGGGTTCACTAGATGGAAGTCTTTAAAGTTATGGGGCAGTTTAAAGGGATGCAAGGTTGTGGTATTAGTTTATTGTGGGCAACTTCACTTTATCTCAATTTTGTTGGTGTTACAGCTAAACTCTAGGCGATAGGTAACCTTTCTTATCATGACGCGTGGGTGATGGTTTTAAAATAAGGTATGTGGGAATGTGCAGATGGGTCAAGCTGAAGACGTGGGATATTGTTATTCAGTAAAACTTCATATTTAGTTTAGGGCGTGTAAACATTATCTCTGGGTTAGAACCGTTAGGTGAATTATCAAAGATCAATGCTAATTTCAATGATTTGGCATTGAAGTTGAAGATGGATGGTTAGACCAAGGTGTTTATGACAGAACATGAATTGATCAAAATTTTAACATCCATAAAGCCCATGAAGGGAGCCTTACAGCATCAAGGAAGAGGATTTTGGATCTTAATCATATTGCTGATCAACCTTCAAGAGAGATTCAGTTCGTAACATCCAATACTAAGTGATTTAGATAATTACATCTTTCAGGGCCCTCAAAGCCTACCGCTACTTAGGCGACATGATCATGCAATAGTCCTGCCTCTAGAGGCTCAAATCCAAAATATAAGTCTATATAAATGGCCCTATTACCTAAAGTCAATGATTGAAAAACTGGTTAGTGAGATGTTGATGGCATACTCCATTGTCCCTTTGCTAGGTCTATTACATTGGTGAAGAACAAGGGTGGAGTTCTTTATTGACCATCGAGCTTCAAACAAGATTGCTCAGCTGAACAATCTTCCAATTCCAGTGATTGAAGAGTTGTTGGGTTCAATTGAGGAGCTACAATTTTCTCCAAATTGGTCTTGAAATCAAGCTACCATTAAATATGAATGCAAGGTCAAGACATCAAAAAAACTTCATTCTGCACCCGTAATAAACACCATACGTTTCCTGCCATCATTTACTTTTCAATCCCTGATCAATGAAGTGTTGAAGTCTCTTTTGAGAAAATCTGCCCTTGTATTCTTTGATATCCCTACATATAGTGATACAATGGATGAACATGTGAAGCACTTAAAGTTGCTCTTGCCAATACTAATGCAACTTGATTTAAAGGTTAACCAAAAGAAGTGCATCTCTGGACAAGCTAGCTTGGAGTACCAGGTCATATTATCACACACAAGGTGCGATAACTGTTCCTGATGAATTAGAGGCAGCATGATTGTCACTTTTCCAAAGGTTATTAAGGAGTTAAGGGGATTTTGTTGATCTTATAGGATATTGCAGGAAATTCATCAAAGAGTATGGTAAGGGGGTAATGACTTTAACTTCTTACTGTAAAAAGACATTTCAATTGGGATTGAGACCTTTGGGAAATTTAAGGCTGTTGTTACTACTTTTCCTGTATTGGCAGTCCTGGATTTTGTTCAAACAATTTGTTGTGGAAACTAACTCTTTATGGAATAGATTGGGTGCAATTTTGTTACATCAGACTGTTAGCATTTTGGAACCAAATATTATCTGAAAAAAAGCAACATAAATCAATTTATGAGGGGTAATTGATGGTTGTTGTGTTGGCTGTGAAGTAAAGACACTATCCTTTGGGTGGGGGTTTTATATCAGAGAAGTTTGAAGTTTCTTACTGAATATAGAGTAATGAGCATGGCTAAAATTATAAAGGCCACTAAGTCGATTGATTATGATTTTGAAATACAATTTAGACTGGGTAAGTATGATTCAGTTGCAGACACTCTTCCTTATTGTGCATCTTTTGCTTCCCTTTCATTAGCACAGGGAGTGGAATGACTTGATTGGGAAGATGAGCAGCAGTGGAGGGGGAAGGGGTTGCATTTCATAAATTTTAGAACTTATAAAGAGTAGCAGGGGCTATGTTTAGGGAACGTATGAGGTAAGATATAAGAAATTATGTAGCATCTTGTGAAGTTTGCCAACAAAATAAATCAAGCACATCGTCACCTAGGTAAGGCTGTTGCAACCCTACCTATTCTAACAAAGGTTTGGGTTGACATCTTTCTGGAGTGTGAGGGTTACCCAAGGTCATGACAAGGACACTGTTTCATTGAGGTGGATGGGCTAAGTAAACTTAATTTGCACGTGCACACCTTTGACCTTGCAAAACTGTTCATCTAAGAGAGTTAATTAGCATCAATCATTATAATCGACTGAAGATAAACTTTTTATGAGTAGGTTTTGGAAGGAACTAGTAAAACGGACAGAAACCCAACATCAGATGAGTTGCTAATCCACAAATGGATGGGCTAACTAACTAAAGTGCCCAGTCAATATATTTGAGCTACTCGACAGGTATAAAACCATGACAATGGCAGCTGCATCTAGCTTCGACTGTGTTTTGGTTCAATAACAATTATAGCGCCTCCTCCACAATGTCTCTTTTCTGAGTTTTGTATGGCTGGACCCTCTATTGTTGAAAGGAACAAAATTCCTTTCTAAGATTGAGAAAGTTGATAAGCTGACTCAACAAATATATCCTACTGCAGGAGCTGTTTGTGTCAGTAATCATATTTTATTATTCCATATTTAGTAGATTATAATTAAAGTGTATACCCTAAATATCCCTGAATAATAGGGATCTGATGATATCCCTGACTAATAGGGATCTGATTATATCCCTGAATTATAGGGATCTGTTTATATCCCTGAATCATAGGGATCTGTTTATATCCCTGAATCATAGGGATCTGATTACATTAAGTGCTGCTGTTATATTTCCAAAATTAGTTTTCCTATCTTGTATATGCATAATGTACTCTTAGCAATAAAATCATTCTATAATACCCTAATATTTGAGAGTTTGAGAGTTTTCTAAGAACATAAAAGCAGATGAGATGAGACGCTATGCCAACTGTCATAGAAGTTGTCATTTTCGAGGAAGGTGACTGGGTTTTTGAAGTTTCAACCATATAAGATGAGATTGTTGGCTGAAAAACCCAATGAAAAGCTGAGCCTGAGATTTTATGGATTTTAAAAGTTTTAAGGGTGGGCGCATTTGCTTACAGGATAGAGTTTCCAGACAGAGTAAAATTCACCCTGTTTTCAGTGCTACACTGTTGAAGAAAGTTGTTGGCCCCACACAAGGGCCTCAACCTTTTGCCATTTATGTTGACTGAAGACCATGCCCTGTAGATTTTCCAGATTAAATGCCACTGGGCAAAAGAAGGTGCTCATTGAGTGGCAGAATTTACCAGATCATGAAACAGCTGGGAGGTTGATCGGTTGTTTTCTCACTTCCACCATAAGGACAAGTTGCCACTGGGGGTATTGATAGAATACGTCTCTCTATTACTCAGATTTTGAAAAGAAGATATAAAAAGAGAAGGTAACTAATTAGATGAGGGTTAACAAGTGGGAGTTAGTTTCTGATTTGAGCATGCTGTTAGTCAGGATATAAAGACTTTGTAAAGGCCAAAGGTGTAAAGAGTGAATCAGGAAAGGTTTTAGACAATGAGTGGGGGGGAAGGATCAGGTTCCTTGAATTACCTGGGTTTTTATCTTGCAATTCTCTCTTTCTTTTTAATCTTACCCTGGTCCAGTTCTATAACTTTTTTGAAAAGTATTTGTACATTGTCACTTGGACTGTTTAAGAGTGTAGCGAAATCTCATTGGGTAATGTCAGTGCTATAATAGGAAATTAGAGGAACAAAACGTATGGTATTGCTGCATTACATTTACCACTGGATGACTACACTGTTGTTTTAACTCCCCACTCGAGAGTCCCTTTAGCATTTTCAAATTTTAATATAAATGACTTCAGTTTCTATATAATGTATGTATTTCTATTGGCCAAAAGATATTGTGTTAAGGCTATATAGATTTTTTAACGATCCTTATTCTGAAAATGTATTTCATGCTCTTCTGTTTTATACTATCCATTTCATTTTTTCTTGTTTGTTATTCGGGTCATTAGTTTTCAGTGTTGTAATGGGTTTTACATAGAATTCATCCAAAAACGTTTGGCTTTTCCATTAGTAAGTTTTTAGCTGTCTTGTTAATAAAATTTGTCCACTGGGGCAAGTTTCTAAGTAAATCTCTATTGTAAACACTATAAAAGAAATATGTTTGTTTTCATAAAATTTTTAACAATTCAGTTTTAGGAGTAATACACAGCTGTCTTTTACTCATGTCATTGCGATCCTCTGTTCAATTGTTTTTTTCTCTTTTTGTCAGTTATGAAGTTCTGCTCACCTTGGATAAGGAAAAGCACCGAGTGGATGGTCCAATATATTATTATCTGTTCAATAGTCTTCTGTACTGCTTGCTTGTTATGCATATATATTGGTGGGTGCTGATATTTAGGATGCTTGTTAAACAAATCCAAGCAAGAGGGAAAGTTAGTGAAGATGTTCGATCTGGTAAGTTGAAGATTTGTTGTGTGCAAAATGTAAACTTTTCATTAACTGAGTTAACTTGTGAAAAAATTTGTTCCTCATGCCTAGTATATGCATTTAACTGAAAGAGAAAAATAACTAAGAATATATTATGATTGTAGACGTAAGTTCTAGCTTTGAGTTATCATGAACTGAATCTGGAATCTGGATTAGAAATGTTAGTTAGTTGACTTTTGCTTAGTTTATAGTCTTTTTCTTGTAATTCCACGTGGTCACTGAAGTTATTATTAACTAAAAAAAGATGCTTACCAAAACTAAAGTTGACAAAAAGAATATGACTTCACATCTTTGTGACCTAATCACTTTGATGTACTTATCATAGAATCAGAAATGAATGTCTTTTTGTTCAATCAATCCGAAATTGATTTACTTTTTGGTAATGGCTTTCGTCATTTTTTATTATTTGTGTATTGCTTAACAGGAAATTTCTTTAACTGTTTATCTGCAAACTGCTGCACATTTTTTTTATGCAGATTCAGAAGATGAACATGAAGATTGAGTAGGGAAGCAAAAGCATAATGTAATCTTTAGGCAAAGGTGAACTTTTAAAATGATGACATTGTTTTATACCATAACATTTGAATGCATTTTTTGTGGTAAATATGTTGATTATGTTAAACTGTCCATATTTTATTTTATTAGAAAAAATTCGTTTGTCCGTAATTATATTGTAAACTAGGATCAACTTATAAGTTTTTTCTTCTTCTAGTTCAATGTAACTAAAGCATAGAAGGAAACAGCAGGGAAAATATGATTAAAGTTTTTGCCGCTCTCAATGCATATTCTGAACTCTTTAATTATATTTTTTGCTTGCATTGTCTCATGGTACACTGGCATGTGGAAAAAGAGAGAATTTAAATTTCTTCTTTGTTAGGTGAGATATAGGATAAGAAAATGAAACACTACTGCTGTATTTTTAAGGGTTGGTTACGACTTACTTTCCTTAAATTAACGGAGATGCTGTTTGGTTTTATTTCTTGCAGACGATATGATTAGCTTCAACCGTTTTCTGTGCCTCTGGCCACAATGCTAATATTTTCAAACCTTATTCAAATTTGAGAAGATTGTAACTATACGGATTGGAGTACAGACTTCGGATCTGGTACAAAAGGGCAAAAGATGGAGAATTTTGATTCTTCTGAACTATTGGTCTATACTGCGCACCCTGAAGTTTAGGTCCTACTGCCTGACATTTGGTTAAAGACATTTTGACTTTCCTGATTATTTGTCCCTCGTTCAAATTACAAGTATTGTTTCCATTAATGTTTTCTGCACAGATGTTATCCCTCTTGGTTTTCATTTATTGGAGAAGAAAATTATTGGTCTTAGTCGTTGTGGTTCTGGCCTTGTTCAGTGTTATTGATTCGTGGAATTCATCTTTAATTCACTGTTAAATAAAAAGGAAAAGCCTATTATAAATTATTTTGCCGGTTGATTCTGATAATACTATGTTTATATGCTTTATTTTCTCATTTATGACTGCCAGGAAAGGGGGAAATGAGCCAAAAAATTGAATTTAATTTATCAATAAAATATTGCGCCAGGGTGTTAAAAAATCTGTTGTTAGTGCCAAATGGTACATCTCGCAAAGCGATCAAAGGTAATTTTGTTTACTCTTTTTATTAAATTCCACTCTGATAGTGGCACGCTAAAGAAATACGAATAAAAGAAATTTTGGTTCATTAGCAGCAAAAAATCAGACTTGAAAAAAACATAAAACAGAGAGATTATGGTTCAATTCACCTATAATCTTTTTACTCATCCCATATTTATTCTTAATTTCTAATAAATTTCTAACAGGATATCCTAACAAAATCTCTAATTTATTTTTAATTTTCTTAATTTTCTGAATTGTTTTAATTCAATTCAATTCTCTTGTACACTTTAAGTTTGTCTTTAACAATACCCC
>Ga0099825_1005232_pt1 | contig 16704 bp, 10 predicted proteins | sample SiratroredBW_FD_76838 | JGI IMG/M metagenome (GOLD analysis project Ga0099825, IMG submission 76838) | Root nodule microbial communities of legume samples collected from California, USA - Siratro red BW | ecosystem: Host-associated > Plants > Roots > Nodule | place: USA: California | collected...
GATTAGGGAGAACCAAAGGGAGACCGGGTTGATTTTTATTACGTGAACTTCTCCATTTTGCTTGAATCATTTTCTTTTAGTTTATTTTGTTTAAGTGTTGTGCTTGCCAACCCCCCGCCCCCCTCCCCACTGTGCTATTGTTTTATATTTTTAGTAATTGAGAACGTTCAAGTGGATCCTTGGAAAAATGACCTATATCTGCTATATTGCAAAATCTAGCCTCCTAGTTAATTTGGAACGCGTTCAACAACGCGAATCAAATTTTGGCGTCGTTGTCGACATAGTTCTCTATTTTTCTTGCATGCATTTTCATATATTAGGCACATAGTAAAGTAGTGAAAATTCTATTTATCCTTGTTTTTATTCTTTTTGTAATTATTTTCAGTCAAAAGGGAGTATATCAAGTATTTTTGAATTGCTTGACTAATTCTGATTGAGCTGAATTTTTACAGGGACATAGAGGAAGACATCTATAACAAGACCCACAACAGGTGGGCACCACCCTAAAACTACCAAATTCGACCGTTTTGACGGCCTTTTTCAATTTTTAAGATTTTTCCCTTCAATTTCGGACTCCCAGATACTGTTATAGTTGACCTGTGGTGGTCCCATAATTTTTAAAAATCATTAGATTGTGTTTTGGAACTTATTTTTCCCATTTTCTTCTATTTCATAGATAATTGTAACCATTTTTCTTATTTTTCATGTTTTTCGTTTTTATCGAATGTGCGATGTATGAATACTAGGAGTAAGGGCTTAGAATTGTATGCCTATGTCCTAAGGTAGAAAAGACTTTGCATCTATTAAGAAGAACTTGGATACAATCTGAACATGCACCTGAGCCTGAGCCCTTGTGGTGTACTGCAGGGAGCAGTGATAACTTACTGCGAACAAGGGTTGTAAACTGATCTTGTGATCTTGTTTAGTGGAAATCTTTGCTAGTTTGCAAAGGACTGGATGTAGCCCTTGTGAAAGGGTGAACCAGGATAAATCTTTGTGTTCTTGATTTCTTCTTCTCTCTTCTTGAAAGTTTTCTTTTATCTGTTTGTGTTGTCATACTTAACTAACCACTATAATTCACTGAGTGCTTTCTAAATTGGAAAATACTTGCTCTCTAGACTTATGGTGTTGCATCTGATTCAATTAAATTCTTGAATATTCATTAAGAGCTTTCTTGAAACTTATTGGATTATATTTGAAACTTCTTGATTTTGGATTCTGAATCTTGATGTGATACTTTAATCTTATAATCAGATATATTTCATTAAATTGATTTGCATATTTCTGTATCAGTTCTGGATTGAATCTAAGTGTATTCATATTTCTGCATTCATTCAATTAATTGAATTTGTGCTTCTGTAAATTGAATTGTTTACTGGACATTCTAGAATTGCGCATTGATTGATTTAGTCAAGATATTTTATTCTCCAATTTAAATCACTTACCTTCTTTGCCAAAATTTTTTAAAAATTCAATTCACCCCCTCTTAAACTCAGCCTAAACTTGTTTTTCAATTGACATCAGAGCTAGGACTTGATTAAGTTAATTCAGATTACAAGATTAAAGTATTACTTCAAGATTCAGAATCCAAAATCAAGAAGTTTCAAATATAGTCTAGTAAGTTTCAAGAAATCTCTTAATGAATATTCAAGAATTTAATTGAATCAGATGCAATACCACAAGTCCAGAGAGCAACTAGTTTCCAATTCAGAAAAACTCAGTAAATTATAGTGATAAGTTAAGTATGACAACACAAACAGATAAAAGAAAACTTTCAAGAAGAGAGAAGAAGAAATCAAGAACACAAAGATTTATCCTGGTTCACCCTTCCACAAGGATTACGTCTAGTCCTTTGCAAACTAGCAAAGATTTCCACTGAACAATATCACAATATCAGTTTACAACCCTTGCTCCCAACAAGTTATCATTGCTCCCTGCAGTACACACTGCTCCCTGTAGCACTCACACCTTATTGAACCCTTCAGCAAGTGTGAATCAGTGCAGAAACCCACTGCACTACCTAATTACAAACCCAGTAATTGAATACAATCAAAACAGATTACAACTCAAGATGAATCAAGGATTAACAATCCAATTCCTCTACACAGAACAGTACACAAATGTATTAAGACCAGGTGTAGAAGACTTAGCTTAGGTCCAGAACCAAAGTCGCAATCTCTCACTCAAGAAATGCTTCAAGATTCACTTTCTTCAAGGTTTTCTTGTGTGAAAATCAATTTCGCAATATGATCGCACAAACAAGGCGCTATTTCTCTCAAAAGATTCTCAAAAATGTTTTTCGTGTTGTGTAAAAAATCTGAGTGCACTATGCCTTTATATTTTAAACAAAGTTAGATATAACATATTTAATCAATTGGATAAACCATTCAATCGATTGAATTGACTGTTAGAAGACTCAGTTAAAATTCAACTTGTAATAATAATAATTGTCACAATTCAATCGATTGATTCAATCATTCAATTGATTGAATAGTCTGTCAACAAAAATCAGTTCAAGTTATTTTTATGAATCAATCCAGTTTTGACACAAGTGAATCTTTAAGCTCCTCAAGAGTGATAATTTATGCAACTAATGGTTAAGTACCAAGCTAACACTTACACACAAACCCAACTAAGGACCTAAGACTGAATCACCCAACCATCTTCATGTTCACTCAAAGTCATCGATTTGAACATCTCTAGTCCAGGTTAGTTCCATCAGAATTTCAGCAAGTTTTGATATATATTGACTTCATCAAATCACATACTTAGCATTGGTGCTAACACGCAGATGGTGGTTAATGGAGCTCAAGATGTTGTTATTCAAGTTCCTCTGGCCAATATAGAGGTTCAATTGGTGGGGAAGGTTATAGGTGTAAGTTTGATCATAATTTCATAAATCAATCATAAACATACGTTCCACAGGATCTTAGAATCTATGATTCTCACATAATATATATGATAGTAAGAGAGACTTACCTTTATCCATGAGAGACCTAATCCAAGAACTTCAATTTTTTTTCCCAATCCATCTCTTTCAGTTACTCTTTTTCTCATACACTTTCTTGATGGTCAATTGTGGAGAACCCTCACACTGCAGAGACAAAACCCTATTTCTTTTTGTAATCAACTTCCATCAGGCTGATTACTATTAATTATTTATAAAGTAAATAACCTCTCATAATTACCAATAGGTCATTTTATTTTATTAAATCACATTCAGGCCCATAATTATATTTCACATGAGTCACATTAATGAAATATATTTATTTATTTTCTTACATTCTCCCACTTGACTCATGTGGTGTTATAATACTTCATGATTTAATAAATTACATAGATCATCATGCGCAATTAAGGACCTTCAATAAATTGGTTTAATCATTCATTATACTTAAAGATATAGGAACAATAATAGTCATGGCGGTCACATGTCATTCAATCACACTCTCCCTTCCATGCACTATTGTATCATCCTTCTCCTTAATATGACTTCATAATAAGAAGTTCGTAATAGGTTCAAACATAATGTCATCTTTCATCAACAATAACATAATTTGTTTTCTACATCATAATCATAATTTACATGCACATTCATAAGGTAGAAAACATATATTTCAGAAACTTGAACAATAATGAGCTCAGAGTGTCAAATAGGCATTAATAACAACATACATCATTCAACATTCACTAGTACACATAATGCCCATATTTTCTACATGGCCAGTAAATACTTTGGGCGATAACCCTTTTGTTCAAGGGTCAGCAATCATAAGATCGGTGCTAACATGTTCTGTTGACACACTATGTTTCTGAACTTCTTCTTTAACGATAAAGTATTTCAATTCGATAAGAGTAACACCTTTGGAATACTAGTCAACTTCTAGAAAAGAAGATTGCTGCAAAATTATCATAATAAATTTTCAACGACCTGGCAATACTGTCGACTATTTCAAGTCCTGAAATAAAATTCTACAGCCAATTAGTTTGAACTGTGACCTAAATTATGTCACAAATTCAACTTCCATGATGGATGCAACAATTACTAACTGCTTCGCACTTTCCCATGGAATCACTCATCTGGCTAAAGATACACATAACCAAATGTAAACTTTCTAGTGTCCATACAATCAGCAAAATCTGAATCTTTATATCTAATCACCTTAAGGTGATCAAACCTTTCATATGTAAGCATGTGATTCTTTATTCCTTGTAAGTATCTTAAGACTATCTTTGCACCAAGCATACTAACTGCAAAGTTAATATCTAGCCTCATACGTGTTTGAGAACACATTAAACTCCCAACAACATATACATAAGGGATATTCTCCATCTATTTTCGTTCCAAATCATTCTTTGGACATTGCATAAGACTAAATTTGTCTCTTTTCTTTAATGGAACGAGAGATGTTGAGCATTTATCTATTCTGAACCTCTCTAAAACTTTATTAATATATGCTTTATGAGACAAACCCAACAATCCTTGTGATCTATCACAGAATATTTCTATTCCTATCACATAGTATGCCTCACTCATATCTTTCATTTCAAAGTTATTAAAGAGAAACTTATTAGTCTCACTTAATAGACCAAATACATTAGTTGCAAGCAAGATATCATCAACATACAAAATCGGAAATATAAACTTGCTCCCACTGACCTTCAGATATATACATCAATAAACAATGTTTTCCTTAAATCCAAAGGACGTAATAGTATCATTGAACTTAAGATACCATTGTCTGGGAGCCATATATTGATTTCTTAAGTTTACACACCATGTGTTCCTTTCCTTCTTCAATGAACCCCACTGGTTGGTTCGTATAAACATCATCTAAATTCTTATACAGAAAAGTAATTTTAAGATTCATTTGATACAACTCAAGATCATAATGAGCTACCAATGTCATGATGATTCTGAAAGAAACTTTCTTAGAAACAGGCAAAAATGTTTCCTTATAATCAATGCTATCCTTTTAAGTAAAATCTTTGGCAACCAATCGAGCCTTGTAACATTCGATATTGCCATGAGAGTCACGCTTAGTCTTCAAGACCCATTTACAACCAACTCTCTTGCATCCTTCTAGCAATTCCACAAGATCACATACACCATTTTGTGCCATTGATTTAAGCTCATCTTTCATGGCATCTAACCATTTATCAAAATTATCACCATTCATGGCTTCTGAAAATGAAACTAGATCACTATCAATATTTAAGTCATTTTCTTTCTCTTGTAGATAAACCACATAATCATTTGAAATAGCATATTTCTTCTCTCTTTGAGATCTTTGTAATATTATATCTTATGGTTGTTCTACTACAGGTTCATTGTTAACTTCACGATCATTAATTTGTTCTTCTTGATTGTTGCGTGGTTCATCAACATGAGGAACAACAATTCTTGATGTTAGAGTACGTTCAAGTACTAGTTAAAGGAACTCGTACTCTAACTTCCTTAATCTCCACATTTGGTGAAGCTTAACTCCCACTAGTTTCACCATTCTCAATGAACCAAGCATTTTCAGTTTCAACAATCCTTATATTATGGCTAGGACAGTAAAACATATACCCTTTTGATTTTCCTGGATAACCAAGGAAATATCTACTGATTATTCTTCCATCCAATTTCTTTTCATGTGGATTATGTATATTCTAATTTCTGCCTGACCACCCCAAACATGTAGGTGTCTCAAAATGGATTTCCTACCTGTTCACAATCCAAAAGGTGTCTTTTGAACTGCCTTACTGAGAACCCTATTCAACAGATACATGGCAGTTTTTAAAGCATACATCCACCACAATATAGGTAAATAAGAATTACTTAACATGCTCCTAACCATACCGTTAAGGTTCGATTATGCCTTTCTGACACACCATTTTGTTGTGGTATACTCAACATTGTGTATTGAGCACACATACCACTTTTCTCAAGGAACTTAGCAAAGGGATCATGGTGTTGTCCACTTTCATCATATCTTTCATAATACTCACTAATAAAAGTGATAAAGTACTTATCTTTATTGAAAGATTTTACATCAAAATGTCCACATATATCGGTATGTATAATTTTAAGAAGTTGAGTACTTCTTGTAGCTCATTTCTTTGTGTGTTTTACTTGTTTGCCTTTAATACAATCCACACATACATTCAGATCAGTAAAATCTAAATTTGAAAGAATTTCATTCTTTACTTATCTTTTCATCCTTTCTTTAGAAATATGTCCCAAACGTTTATGCCACAAGTAGAACATTCACTCACTAAATCACGTTTAGTGCAAGAGTATCCAGCAACATCAAGTTTAGACAAGGAAACTAAATTCCTAGAAATACAGGTACAATAAAAGTATCCAACAAGTCTAAATAAAATTTAGTGTCAAAGATTAAACGATAAGTTCTGACAACTTCAACTAGAACCTTCTCTCTATTCCCCATGAAGACAAACTTCTCATTTGGGTTTATGGTCTGGGTTGAAATAAATCTTTGCATCATATTAGAAACATGAGGCATACATCCAGAATCGATCCACTAAGTTTTATAAGGAACTTTAGTTAAATTTGATTCAAAACATACATGAGCATTATGGTCAACTTTCCTTTTGAACCAAGTTTTTACATTTTGACCAATCCTTCTGCAAATGTCTAGACTTTCCACATAAATGACATTTGTCACTTTTCTTCTAGATTTTTTGTAAATGACTCGATAATCTTTAATGGTCCTTTAACCTTTTCATGTTTCTTATAAACTTTCTTTCCGTCTCCTTGATTATTCACATAATGAATGGAGTGGTTTCTCTTTGATTCATAAGTCTGGTCTCCTCCTGAACCAACATACTATGCAATTTATGCACATCTTGTTTATCTTTCATGGTATTATAGTTCATTTGGAAAGGAGCATACTCATACGGTAATGAGTTTAGAACAAACTCCACAAGAAACTTTCATCCACTGCCATTCCAAGAGACTTAAGTCTTGCTATAATATTTGTCATCTTAATGGCATGTTCGTGTATAGTACAAGAACCATCAAACTTCATGGTGATTAAAGTACTGATTAATGTCCCAACAAGAGACTTATCACTAGTATGGGACCGCTCTTCCACGAATTTCATAAATTCTTTTATACTTTCAGTTTTGAGAAGAGTTGACTTAATATTACTTGCTATGCTCATTCACATAAACATCATATTTCCCAAACTTTATAATGGATTTTCTCTTCAGTGCTACTAACATCAATAATAGCAGCAGGCTTCACAACATGAAAAACCATATCAAGATCCAACACACCTAGGTGAAATTGACTTACTTGCTCCAATCAAAAATTCAACCCATTAAATACTAGAACAAACATAACTTGTGAATGTAAACATATATTGCAATTAACACATGCCTAACATTAATACTTTGACTTATACATTAAGCATACTATACAAATTCAGATAGCAAACAAACATTATATGCATACTAATGTTCTCCTTTGGGTGATACATTAATATACAAAACATAATGATGTTAATAATATTAACATTATTTGGTAAGAGATATGCACTAATTAGAAAAACTTATTATCTTTGGATATATAAATAGAACTAATAATACATATCCACTACCAACAGTCATGTCCATCAATTATAAGAATAACTAATCAACCTTTGGGCGATCCATAAATGTCTTATAATAATGAACTTCAATTAACCCATAAATAAATTATTTATAATTTAGCATTCATTCTATGAGTAATTGAAATAAAGATTATCACTAATTTGGAATTAAAATAAAACATAAAAATTTGATCACTTTGGTTATTACAAATCTATCATATGATCAATTTCAATTAAAATAAAAATCATCATTAATTTAGAATTAACCAAAACATAAAGATTTGACCACTTTGGTGATTACAAATCTGTCATACAATTAATCCCAAAAATTAATCAATTCATAAAATTTATAAATTAATTTTCATTGATACAACAGGAAATAATCATAATTAACCCATAAAACTTTCCATTCTATCTGCCTGTTACAATTCCATAGCAATTCCATGTTTCAATCAATTATATGTGCATATACGTACAACAGAAGACAAACTTTATAAGAGCATAAGAAATTAGCACATACCCTTGATTCGTAAAATAAATAAATAAATAGGATAGGGATAGATACATTCTTAAACCAAAAATTAACCTTGATCCCTCAATTTTTTTTTATTTTACGAAAACAGTCAAGAACCATTGCAATTCTGGTGGAACAAAGTAACAATGATGTTCAGTTAAACAATGCCAAGCATATAGCAATAAAGACAATCAATCGTTTTCACATACACATAAACTTTAATTTGTGATAATTTAATTACCGTAATTCATAATTCTTTCATAATTTCATTTGAAATTAGGGTTTATAAAATTGGGAAAAATTATCAATAATGGAGAATCATAAAATTCAAACAACCATGCTTTGATACCCCACATGTAATTTTGATCATAATTTCATAAATCAATCATAAACATATGTTCCACAAGAACTTAGAATCTATGATTCTTACATAATATATATGATAGTAAGAGATACTTACCTTTATCCATGAGAGACCTAATCAAAAAACTTCAATCTCTTTTTCCCAATCTATCTCTTTTAGTCACTCTTCTTCCCCACACACTTTCTTGATGGTCAATTGTGGAGAACCCTCACACTGCAGAGAATGAACCCTATTTCTTTCTGTAATCAACTTCCATCAGGCTGATTACTATTAACTATTTATAAAGTAAATAACCTCTCATAATTACCAATAGGTCCTTTTATTTTATTAAATCACATTCAGAACCATAATTATATTTCATATGAGTCACATTAATGGAATATGTTTATTTATTTTCTTACAATAGGCACATTTTTGGGTTGGCAGACACATCTGGTTAGGCTACTCTCAGCATGGCCATAAGTATTATATTGTATTATTTTATTGTTATAATTTCTATGAATGTTAAACTATATATTGTATCATATAGTTTTTTTTTTGTTCAGAAAAATTTTAGGTTAGATTAGGTGATTTTGTATAGAATATTTTGTTAAATGACTATCTATTATTGTATGAATTATCATTGGAAATTTTCTATATTTAAGATTTTAGTTTGAAGTCAAAAGCAATCAATTTTTTTTTTAAAAAAAAGTCCAAAATTTGCATTGGATCATATGTAAATTTTGGACAATTTTTACTTCTTTTCTAGTACAAATTTACGTCTGCAACATTGTGGTCCAACGTAAATGCAAAGTTTTTACATCAGAGATTAGGTTAGACGTAAATTTACATCATCCACATCCACATCGGACTATTAACATACGTAAAAAGTCCTGAATAACATACATGAAAAGTCTTTTTTGTGCTAGTGTAATATGAACATTGTAAAATATATATTTATGTGCGAAGTTTATTGCAACTACAACATAACTATAGTTTCATTATTACTAAAGATGTTTCCTTTTTGTTTTATCTCTCAAAACATTTGTGGTTATAACTTTGATAATATGTTTTAAGAAATAATTATTAGGTTGTCTTATGCTCGAAATGTCCACTGAACGGTTTAGTGTGTGTTATATCATGTAAAAGACTACAATAGGTTTATGTTTATTACATACTTTGTAATAATGTTTGATATGTTAATAATAGATTTATAGATAGATAGATTCATATGCACAACTGAAAAAACACTAATTAAATTATTCAACTATTTAACTTTTATCATTCAAGCAAATAGTCTACTAAAGTATGTACATTAATCAAATTGTAATCATATTTCTTTCAAATCTTGACTAAGATAAACTTTTGATGATTTTAATATCATATTAGATAGAAAATTTAAGTATAACTTAATCTCACTAAATCAACTCACTAAAAAGTTTGATTCTACTTATATACTACAAATTAATTTTATTTCTACTCGACCAGAAATCTCTTCTAGCACTTTTATTATTTAAACATCACAACTCCATATACATCTATAATATCTAAAACATTCTTAAAAAATAGCTAAGTATTACGTCAAAATGTCTTATCCCATTCGTTCCTTAATGCATCTTGAACATAGCATCAAAATCCACAATACACTTTAATTATAAACAATATGAATATATTAGACTGTGTTCGGGGCACCAAAAAGTCTTATGTGACTTTAGAGTCCAGGTTAAAAGTTATATATATATATAATATAATGTTAAAAAAATCAGGGAAGGCCAACGTCCCTACAGTAAGAATAGTTTTGTCTCTACTAAGTTTGGTCCAATTAAGTATTTTTAGAATTGAAATAAATCATAATTGACACTTCTTTATGCTTCATCATAAACATATATAACTGTTTTACAAGTGAAATTTCTACATAATTTACTGAAAATATAGCATAGTTTCTTCCACAATTATTTTATCTCCACACAATACATTCCAATGTAATAATCATTCAGCAAACATACTCATGATGATGAACTACTTATAATCTATTCAGAAGAGATCACACTTATCAGAGGAAATAATTTTATAACTAAATTGGAAAATACACATATGTTACCTGTTCATCAATTCTCTTGTTAAAGAACATAATTGCATAAACAAATTAGGAAGTTAAGAAACATGGAACGTAAGCCACGGATATAATATAAGCTTTCTATCAAATATTGTTAGTAATATTGTTTGTGTTGTCAATGTTTTATCTTTGCAGCTTTGGTCTATAAGCCCACTCGTTAAATGGGCCTTTCTATAATTAGCTTCTGGAATGTTCTTCCTCTAGCACTGATTTCTTCTTCCACTCTCAGTTATAATGTATCTATTAAAATAGTTGTCTATTGTTTACCTTATTTCTTTTCAGATATTTCAGATTATGCAATTTAGGTAAGTTGTGTTGTTGGAAATGCATTCCAAATTTGTTGTTTCTATAAACTTGCATGAATGTTTCAAGAACGGTATGCAGACTAATAATCTGGAATAAATTTTTCATTTAAATTATACAATTCAAAATATTTCTCCATTACATAATCTAAAAGCATAATTTAAATTTTAGATTATGTAATATAAAATAAAACTTTATATTATAAAATATAAAATATGATTCTGAATTACATAATAAAGATATAGTTCTAAATTATATAATCTAAAATTATATTCTATATTAGATAATCGAAAACTATATTTCAGATTTTATAGTTTAAATCTATATGATTCATTGTTAAATTCATTATAATGGTAGAAATATATTAGTTATTTTTTATATTATGAGGTGGGAAACAAAGAGTTTGTGGAGAATGAAAATCTCTAAAGCTTAAATGTGAAACTTTACAAACAATTGATTTGGTTAAACCCTTAGAAAATAAAATAATATTAAAAGAATCTAAAGGCACCCAAAATTATTCAGGACTAATGTGCATGTGATGTAAGTGTTCGACAATTTTATGAATAAAACCCTTACCAGTGAAATGTAAGATAATTATATTACACTTTAATGCAAAGCTTTTCATTTTTATGAAGTTCAAAAGAGCTTTACTACTTGTTTTAACTCATCACACAAAACTTACTTTAGTTTACAAACATAATGTAATTAAATCACTTTTGTGACACTTGATTTTGGTTTCAGATAAATTTATAAAATTTTTATTTTGGTTACCATAACGCCGACAATTAGTATATAAATAGTTTCACATGTAAGAAATAGACTTAGATACGGAATGTTTTGCGGCTAAATTTTGTGAATAAATTATAAAATTTGATTTTCATTACTAATCCATATTTTTTAGCCCTAATTCTATATATATTATAATGGGGTTATTTCCTCTCTAATTCTGGTTAGCAATGTGTTAAATTATAATACTATAAACAGAAAGAAAAAAAAAAAAAAAACTCTTTACACTGCTAGTAACAATTATTTTTTACGCCATAAAAATACACCTAACGAAATAATAATACTATAAACAGTTTTAATGATTATAGATTTTATTTTAGAAACAATACTATGAATAATTTGAATTCCCATTCTTTTTTTCTTTAATATGATCCCACTTGTAAGACCAAATTATTTATTCAACAACTTGTATAGTAATTTAAACCATATTTTTTTGGGTGTCTCTATCGCAATAAATGCATAGCTTTTAAAAAAATCTCAATATTTCCAATAATCAGCTATCATATTTATTTTTTTCTCTCTTTCATTAATCCTTTGAGTTTGGTCTATAAACATTTATTTTTTATCTCTCTGAAATTTGAAACCAATATTTATTGTCTTATAAAATAAGTAAATTTTAATTTTAGTTTCCATAAAACATTTTTATTGATTTTCACCCCCTCAAAATTTTGAATTTTTTATTTTCGTATTTAAAATTTGTAGTACCCATATTTTTTAAAAATAACTGAAAACTTGCTTGAAAGCTGAAAAATTATATAGAAGCTACAAGACGGCAGTCGAAGAGTGTTAATTAATTTATTATATCTTAAGTGTTTAGTAAAATATCTATTAAAGTAGGTATTAATTAGAAAATTACAAAAAAGAAAATTATTAATTCTAATCGTTTATTTATAAACCAGTCTTTACAATTATATATTGTAATCTTAATTATTATATGGTTTATATAATACATTTTGATATTCATATTCCTATATTTTTAAAACATTTTTATTCAGATTTAACAAAAGTAAATTATTATAATTTTAAGTAAACAGTTTACTTTCCTTATGTTAATTAGTATAATGGTTAAAAATTGTAATATAAAAAAACTACATATATAGTTATAAATAATAAATAATAGTATCGTCTAAAAATATAATAAAATAATAGAATAATTATAATAGAATAGCTAAAATAATTATAAATAATAAAATATCTAAAAGGGTATTTCAAAGTTTAATATTAAAATAATAAAATAATTATAATAATAGAATAGCTAAAATAAATAGTATCGTCTAAAAATATAATAAAAATAGTTATTATTTATCATTATGAATATATATAAGTATATAATAAAAAAATATGTTATACAAAAAAATTAAAAGGGAAAGTTCATATATATATATAATTTAAGAATAAGAAGAGAATAATTATTAAACAAGTTAGAGTTTTAAAACTCTACTTTATAAACTTGTTAAAAAAAGACAGTTTCCAAACACTTATAATAAAGTCAAATAAGTACTTCAGATAGCAAAAAAGTTAGAAGTAGCTTAAACATATTTATAAAATATAGAAATAAATAACATTTATAAATTGATTAAAAGTATTAGTATTGACAAGTGAGAGAACTTCAAATAATTATTTAACTTTTCATTCAATAGATAAACAATAACTTTTAAATATAAAGAAAAAAGGTATTTTTAAAATTAAAACTAACTCATTTTATATAGATTATATATTAGAAATATATTTAAACAAAAAAATTATTATCTCTTTTTATCATTAAATTTATTTTATGATTTTCCAAGTAGAGCATACTTTAGAGAAAACTGTCCCATGCCTTTATAAGACATTTTATAAACTTTATATAAATTTAGATTTTTTTTCTTTTATTAAATATTAGAGTGTTTTGTATTAACGAATAATGAGACAAAATAAAAATAAGATATTTAATTTAATTCATTGGTGATGTTAATTAAATTAAAGTAATTATATTATCAATAAAAATAATTAATTTAATTGTGATTTTGTTATAAGTGTCCTCTATTAAAGAAAAAAAAGGGTATTTTTACCAGTAATCTCTCCAATTGTAATTATATTTAGTACCATAGAAACTAGAATGAGTGGGAAAACTTAGCAACGCTTGATTAATTGAAAAACATGTGCCCCCTCTTAACGATTCTGACATTCTTTTATCACACTATATTTTTATATTCATTTCCTCTATGCCTTTCCTTTCACAGGAACCCCTTATGTGAAAGATTAGAACAAAAGAAAAATCCTAAAGGAAACATGGGAATAATATAAATATTGCATACGATTTGTATTTTGGAGTCTCGTAACCTCGTTGAAAAAATATTTATAGTAGTTTTGCATAAGAAAAAAAAAACTTTTTTTAAAGCTTGTAAACATTAAGAAAAGGAATATCTCTAGACATACTTCTTGATGTATACACTTAAAAGAGAGATAAAGGATAGGTTAAATGATTAATATAATGAAATAAAAAATCCCAGTTCTATATTACATAGTTAAAAAAAAATGAATGTATTCTGAAGGCGAAGTTTGAATTTGGATTGAGAAAAACAACTAAAGTACATCACGTAAGTTTTGTTGGTATGTGGTTGTAGAAAAACACGGGAAGAAAAGAAAAGTAACGTAAGATGATGGTCATTATATTCACCATTTGCTGGGAAGTGCAAACTCACCCAACGTAACACTCTACATTACGCACACTGGAAGACAAAACCAGGGCTTTTCCCATTCACGATCGCAAAGTGTGTGATTCCACGACCCAAATGAGAAAACAACAAAACAACAACTCACACGCGCACACAGCAGAGAGACAGACACAAACCCAGAAACTAACTCTCCTAGTACACACCATGCACCATTATTGTTTCCTACAATAAAGTCTCAGAAGAAATAGGAGGAACTGCCCAACTCAAAAACTTGAGACTCTGCACCCAGATTCTCTGACACTGTTGACATTGCGCTAAACATGGGACTAGCCTCCCAGTAAAACCCACCACTCTGCTGTTCCATCTCGTACCCCATGGAACTTGTAATATCCGGTGGCAATGGAGGAAGCTCCACCGTGCTCCCACTGTTCTCATTATCATAGTTACTATTATTATTATTATTATTATTATTATTATTATTATTATTATTATTATAATAATTATTGTTATTATTGTTATCGAAAAACGATTGTGGGCTGTAGTGGGAAGCTGCCACGCTGGCCGAGGCATTTTCATCGTAGGAGGAAGAACCGGAGGGAAACCCGAGGAGGGAAAACGGGTCGAGGGATAGAACCGGGTCGGGTTGAGGGAGGGGTTGTTGGTCGGGGGAGATGATGGGGGTGAGGGACGAGCCGGGAGTGGTGTCCGCGTAGACGAAGTTCGTGCGCGCACGTGAGCCGCGCATGGCACGTGCGGCGCGGTCGTAGGCGAGTGCGGCCTCGTCGGCGGTGTCGAAGGTGCCCAGCCAGTGCCGCTCCTTGGTGGAAGGGTCGCGAATCTCCGCCGCGTACCGCCCCCACGGCCTCCGCCGCACACCGAGGTACCTCCCGCCCCATGCCGTTTGGTGCGGCTCTGGTGGCGTTTGCTTCTTCTTCGTCTTCGACGACGTCGTTCGCGGGTTCATCGTAGAAGGTTGGTGGACGGACGAAACTGAAGGAAGAAACTGAAGAATGAAACGAAGCGTTTCGGTGTTTCGTTTTTTCTCTCTTTTGGTATGGTGGGTTTGTTTTGTTGTGGTCGAGTCCCTGGTTTAAATAAGACACACCCCGGGTGAGCGAATTCTCGTTTCTGCCCTCGTTTTCTTCTCTTTTCCCATCTTGCCCTTCCTTATACGAGCCAGTGTTAGCACGTGCCTTTTCTTTTTATCTTTTGGACGATGATCAATGAAAATCTTAATTTTAAGATGTGCTGATCGATGCATTAAAGAGAAAATTAGAAAAAAAAAAATAAGGAAAGCTAAGAAAGCAGTTGATGCTATAAATAATGTAACGAGTAGAAGTATTTATTATACTTAAAACTTATTAGATATATGTCAAGATCATATATAGGTAGTCTAATAATAATTAATTTGATAAAAAAATAGAGAAATGAAAAATAAAATAGAAGAGAAAATGAATGTATGAAAATAATTACTACTACTTTTGAAGCTTCTTGAAGCTTTATAGCTTTATCCACGCATACATAAGTTATAGTTTTCATAATCTGCCATACAGTGGTCTCATAATTGAGTAATCTAGTGTATCGCTCAGAAAGCGAAAAGGGAGCAATGAAAGGGCACACTGGGTGACAGAATCCATCACTGACTCTTAAGGGGGCTTCAAACATTCACAAACTTCATTTTATTAATGCAAAATGCAGGTTAAATTAAACATTGGTAATTTTTAATGAAAATTATTCAATTTTAAATATTTTTTATTAATGATTGCCATTTCATCATTTAAAAACTTGATAAAAAAAAACTGTTTTTAGATAAATGGGTTTCAAATGATGGGAGAAAAAATAAGGATGAAAAAATAATTAATATGTTATATTTAGTTGAGAAAAGAGAGTTATATAATCAGTGGGTGGCATAATTAGAAATCCAAATGGCTAATGATAAGCATGTTCTCCTAGATACCCCATTTCATGATTATTTGTCCAATCAAATTAGTTCTGCTTTGTTTAGAATTGGCCAAAATAAATTTAATATTGTGTAGGAATAAACCCCATATAGTCCAAAGTTGGTGCATGTGAGGCTTTGAATGAAATTATGGGATAGTACATGAACGTGGAACTTGTCACAAATAAACCCTCCACACAATCTATTAAGATATAGAATCCACATATAATTTTATCTATTAGTCTTTCTCATTATTCTTGATGAACCCAAAGTTCATATGAATTTTGATGATGATTACAGGTGGGAGGATGATTAGCCTAGAAGCTAAGATCTTTAAGAATAAACTACTTAGATTTATCATTAGTAATTATGTGGGTGTGCTATGCTCAGTCATTTCATTCTTCATTTGGCTCCAAGTCTAGGAAGCATGCTTCTTCTACCTTTTTCA
>Ga0099825_1005235_pt1 | contig 16699 bp, 13 predicted proteins | sample SiratroredBW_FD_76838 | JGI IMG/M metagenome (GOLD analysis project Ga0099825, IMG submission 76838) | Root nodule microbial communities of legume samples collected from California, USA - Siratro red BW | ecosystem: Host-associated > Plants > Roots > Nodule | place: USA: California | collected...
GAAAAAAAAATAAAAAAAAAAAATAAATATATTCATAAATAAGAACAAAATTATAAATAATACACTTTTTAAAGAGATATATATATATATATATATATATATATATATATATATATATATATATATATATATATATATATTCTTTTTTTAACTCTATAAAATTCTATTTCAAGTTTTCTTTTCTTCTAAAATTATTTCAAACTTTTAGTTCTTCTAAAAGTTTCGATCATGTACTCTCACTACGAGGAGTTTTGTTGATAACATGGTCCGTATGGAAGTTTTGTTAATGACAAACACTCGATCAACTATACATGTTATTTGTTATTCTTACCTGTTAAAAAGCATCTTCAAGAGCTTAATTTAAGTTGAATTTGAAAAAGAGAAAAAACAAGAGAACTATAAAGCTTTCTAGAATTTATAACTTAGTTAAGGGTTCTCTTACGTATGAGCTAAACTTTTTTATTTCTTTACTCGTAAATCATGTGAGCTAAAGTGTCATATCTTTGGAAGTTCCTTTTACTTGCTTTTGAGCTGTTAGTCTTGAGAAGAAATCAAAATGAAATAATCTCTTACTAATTTGTGTATTCGTTATAATAATTGATTGATTCATGAAATCTCTTAGAAAGTTTTGTTAAGAGAAAATTGGATCTAACCTGTAAATTTGAGTAAACCAATATAATGATATTTTAGGTTTTTGGTTTACATATAATCTACTAGTCGTTAGTCGTGATTTTGATAACCAATAAACAAGTAACTTTTTTCTTTTCCTAATATTGATAACCAATACAGTTATAGGAAATTTAACGTAATGTTTTCATGCACAGTGATGATCCTAGTTCTAGGGATATGCAACTTAATTTTGTATATCTAATTCCATTATTAATTGGCCGCACAATGTTTTTCGTCGTTCCTTTTATAACCTAGGCAACCTTTAATCACAGAGAATACCAATTTCAGTGCCAATACACTAACTACTCTAAAATCATCTTCCTTCCTAAGGCACTTAAACTTCTGTTCTCCACATTGGATATCAATCACAAATATGAAACGAGCATTTTTTCTGCTCACGAAATCTACAGATATTAATTCAAGACGTGATCAATCAATGACGCTCCAAAGACTCGCATTGAGGGATTACAATTCTACTCGAACCACATTATGAACATCTTTTGCATGGAGATAACAAATCCGCTCACCAACCAGTGATCATTGTCCTTTGAATCAAACCAAAATACAACACCGAACACAACGAACACACAAATGATAAAGTAAAACTAAAATTACATACTCTAGAAATTGAACATACTAGCTAATTGTATTTAAAATGGAATAAATCATGTGAACTAGATTCCAATATATGCTCAAATGAATAAAATAAAATAAAATAAAAGGTAAATCCTATAAATTTAATGAACACTTGAGCCTGGAATGAATTAGTCAAAAGTAAACCAGTCAAGATACGCATTACAAATTCAAAAAGATTATGTACCCATCTCGAAAGTTTCAGACTTCAGTCCTTCAAAATTGGAGTCCATCAATCATTTCAACTAAAAAGATGATACCCTAAAAGTTCCATAACAAAGAAATGTTATTTTCTAAATGAACAAAAATAATAGAATATAACCTGTTAAGGTTCCTCAGACTCAATAAATCACCTTCAGTTGACATTGCCGCCATGACCTCATACTTCTCTTGTCTCACTCCCACCAAACCATCGCCAAACTCCACCAGAACTCTGTCTCTGAGCTGTTGCAGCAAGCTCCATTTCCTGGTCCAGAGCAGAATTCTTTTCACGAAGAGCCTGTACCTCATCTTCCACTGACTGCATTGATTCCAGCAACTTCTGGAGTTCTGCTATTTTGGCCTGGCAACAAACATTTTCATTATACTCAATCCTACACAAGCATAAAGCCATATAACACTCCAAAATAGGAAAGTGGATTTGTACCTCCAAGTTAAAGCATCTTGATCTCTCAGCCACAAGTTGTCCCTCGACTGACTGGAGTTCCTGAAATACATATTTAATTATATAAAATAGCACCTATCAATTAAATTATAGCGCACCTTCATATTAAAACTGCAATACATACCTTGGACAACTCAGCATGAGTATTATTTACTTCTTCTATCTCACCTTCAAGCTTAGAATTTTCAGCCCTGACTTCTGCAATTGACAATTCCAATATCCGTTTTTCTTCTTTAATGGCTTCAATTTTGTCCTTCACATCGTCTTTAGGATGACCATTTACAGATGGGTTGGAATTTATGTCATCCATTTGCATGAAATCCAACTTCTCTGATTTAGACAATGCATAAGCTGAAGTAACAGAAGCTGCAGCAGCAGCGGCAGCTGGTGATTGGAAAATCTTAGGACGTACGATGTCTTTTTGCTTGGGTCTCATAACAAAAACCTAAATTTGCAAGTGACCAAGCCATCAGCCATAGAATCCACTATATGGAACACCAAAATGTTAATTAACAAAACTGCCCAACCAATATGTAAAATTACCAAATTCATAATCTGTGGCATAACATGCAATTTGCAGTCATAATGTCAGGTAGAAACCAGTTTAATTGAATTGAATCAATTTTCATGGTAGCACAAATCTTGTCCCACTAGGGACATGGATAATCAATGCCATTGGCTTTTGTTAATACCAAATACGAAATTTTTAATAATCATTTAGTGCAACGTCTTTTGAAATGGACCACCTTCCATTTTAACCACTTTTCTCTCTGCAGCCAGCATTGGTCTTCTATCATGACCAAACAACCTAAGGAAGCTTTATGCAATATTCTCCAAGTTTTTCGTAGCCCTTGCAGTAATCTTATCTTTTCAAGCTTGTTCGACCTTTGGCCTCAATATTCTGATCTCCAAAACATAAAAACATTAGATACTTTCTCTTGTGGAGATGTCTCTCACTGCCTAACATCAACTAGCAATAGCATAGAGCATCATTGGTCTTGTTATACTTGATATTTTTGGAATTGTTCCAGTAGTCCTTTTGTTAAAAAAAAAAAAAGAAAAAAAAGAGAACTTACCAATTCAAGGATAATTTAGTGAAATGTTCTTAATGAATCCCAATATCACATTATAAAATATAAACTCACAGTTCACCCTCATGTGGCTTTACTTGAAAGCACATTGTCTACATGGTTATGAAAATTGATACTTCGGTAATACCCTGTTTTGCAGTGTTAACACATAATTACCCTGTGACTTTTTTCACCCATTTATTCTTTAATGGTTTAATGGTAAGATGAAAGCAAACCTTGCGAACTCACTTTTCAACTTTCAAGTCATTCCCTTCCAATTTTCCCCCAAATTCTTCACAATTCCCTAGCCTCTTTTTTCTTAAACATACCACTCTGCCAAATATTCACATGAGATGGACTAGGACGTCCAAAAAACTTCCAACTCTGCAAGTGAAGCTAATAAAAGGAGGCATATGTCCAAACAAGCAGGCAGTCTCTTAAGAAAGAGGATTTGAGGTTACCATAGGCTGAACCAAAAGCTTTGTTATTATACATAGAAGGAAGAAAGGACACTAGTGTAGATAAGTAACAATACTGTTAAGACGGTAAGGATAGTTAAGAGTCAGTTAGGGAGAGGAAAGTTAGAGAGGGAGCTTTTACATTATTTTGACAGTGAATCACCCTTGTGTTAAAGGAAAGGGCTCCTTCGTAGTTGCATTGTGGTTCTTCGAAAATACAAAATCTATTCTTTCTGTTCTACAACACTATTCTCTTTTTTACCTGCGGGAACAATTCTTTGTTCTCTGTGTGTAGAAGATTCCTAACACAGTCTGAACTCTTGAACGCTTGAACGGTGTTCAAGTTGTTTCCATTTCCAAAAGAAACAAAGAAGGCATACATTGTCCAAATGAACAGACATGCATGTCCAGATGAGCACGCAGCGTAGAAACATAAAACCAAGCACTCATGCTGCGGAGCAAACCATGCATATTGCAAAAAGGACCAATCAAAGTACAAAACCTCTCTAATGGCTAGAATTGATGAAAAATGACATATCAAACTATCGTAAGGAAAAGAGTGCGCTTATATATGAACCATCATTGAGGATAACAGGGTCAGTGGCAAAAGCACATAAATTAGTCTTCCTTCAAAATCAAAATAATAAATCCAATTTCCCATTGACAACAAAAGTACTTTACATAACATACCTCATTGCTGTACCTCCCATTATAGCCTCCAAAAGCTAACAGATACTTTTCTCCATTAACTGTTGCCGAACAGACACTAAGACCCTGGTAATAGTATAAATCAGTCAATAAATACATAATAATAACAGGGATTGAATTATGGTCAGATATTTCAGTACAAACAATTGCTTACACAATCATTATTGTATTCAATTACACACAAAGAGAAGCCCCGTCATTTCAATTGGTTAATATTAGCAAGTCAAAAAAAGTCAAGGTGCCACTTTATTTCTTCTTTCTAGCCTTTCCTTTATTCATCTTCAAGGTGCCCTTATGGTGTTGCTACTGCATCTCCCAAGGGTGGCAGCCCTTACCGTCTGCCTATGTAGTTTTTTATTTTGTGTTTTTTTTTCAATAAATTCCTTTAAATATACGTCAATCTTTGGTAGACAATACATCAGAGGAGTTGGTTACTTTCTTCCTCAAATTTGGAAGGCCTTAAGTTTTTGTTTATAATGCAACTGATGGACCTACTATTTTATGTTCTGCTTGCAACATTAGATGTGGCGTTAGAGTCTCTTTGTTAATAAATACGCTCTCTCGCTAATTTCCATCAATCTGCAGCACTGTGAATACACACAGTTACATTTCAGTACACTTGCCCGCAGCAACTTGTAATTATAGATGTATTTTATTCACTTTATAATGTATGTACCACCTAAAGTTAATGAATTTGTAAAGTTCTATGGAAAAACATTCCTCTGCCTTTCCTTTTTATTGCATCAGACTTTGTGAAGGAAGAGCTGCTTTCGAAAGAACAATTCAATGAATTATAAATATATTCTGCACCTAAAAGATAGAATTCATGTCTTATAGTGAGGATATGATCTTGCAGAGTGAAACAGTCAACACTCAAGAAATTACTTTTTCAAACAGTGATGTAAGCATATAGGCTCGTTAAGAGAAGGATATGATTCTTCATTTGCTAATACCCCACTTTATTATGAAATCTAGACTTGAAATTAAGCAGGATTCTTGTCATCTTTCAGACCTACTGTGATTCTCAGATATCAACAGATAAAGTTATTTATGTTCTTCAAAGCTTATAGTCCGAGATTGTCATTGTAGACTCTAGTCACCCTCACTTACGTCTAAACATCATACAATAAAAGAAGTGAATGTCCTAGACCTCCCATTAACTGTACACTGTCATGGACCACTAGATTTGAGAAAGAAGAGGAAACTAAAAACTACGATCTCTTTGTATTGGGAAAAGAGACATAGGAAAGTTGCGTCCCCGTTTCAGTGTATAGGAGAAAACATGATCCGAATCAACTGAAACTGAAGATACAAAACAAAAAAAAATGTTCCTACCAAATCAAGGTAAAATAAATTTAGAGGAACAGACTCAAATCCTAAATACATATGTCATAATAAAGCAGCCCCAAAATAAACGATCACAGGTATGGCAACAAACTCTAATACTAACCTTGGAGAAGAGAGAATGGCAATCCTTCAAATAATATTCCTTGAAATATTAGAAAATAAAAAAAGATAATTTCACCAAGTAATTACCTCACTAGAAAGAGGATCTTTTTGCTTCACAGCAGTCAATACTGACCATACAAGCTTAGACATGTCTAACAGCAGGGTTTCAGGGCAACCTGTGTTGCAAATTAGATAATCATCAATCATGAAGAATAAAAACTGAACTATAATGTATAGACAATTGATGCAACAGTAGTTTACCCATCCTCTTCCCTTTTACACAGTTTCTTGTGGTTCATTTGAGGTTTTAATTGAAACAAGGAGGCCAAATAGTTGCGAAAAGTGTGGTATATAGTGTTTGTTTGGTGTATTTGGTTGGAGTATAAAGCCTCCCCATCCACCTAGATTTGTTTCAAGAAGATTCTGTTTCTGGTTTCACAGAACCGCCAAGCTCATTTCACATTAATGCATAGCTCATTTCACAGTAGTGCCAAGCTCAATGCAATTTCAAACAAGTTATTATTTCTGACATGCACATGGAGTGGACATACATGCTGAATTATTGAATTTCTGTTTTGAAGAATATTTTATTGGCTTCATTGAAGTTTTATTTTTAACTCCTCTAATACTATTTCTTTTTAATTTTAAAAAATAACATAATTACATACCACTTCTATTATCTCCACCACCAACTATAAACCAGCTTTCATCAATAGTGACACCAGCATGACCAGCCCTGGGAGATACTAAATCACCTTGAGTTTGTGGTTGGGACCACTCCATCTGAACCAAACAAGATTGTTAGATCAATATATGTTCAACACTAAGTTTGTATGGGGAAAAAACTACTTGGAAGTTGGAAGATCAATGGCCTCTAAACAATTTCTGGATAGGTATATGTAAATTGAAATCAATCAAAAGTTAAAAGGAATATAGAAATTGTTCTTCCCCATCATTCCATGGATTACAGGATCCAGGTGAAAAGAGTCCGCAAAATAAACATTGTGCTTGCAACTTTAAGCTTTACTTGTAAACACATCTAATAGATCTTTACAAACAATAGTACTTGCCAAGCACGAGATGAAAAAAAAGTGTATGTGTAAAAATGTACCCTAGCCATCATCAATGCCAAAGTTTGTGTTGTAAGTAACAGAGATAAGTGTCACTTATCTTTAAGATATCAAGAGATTTTTGTTTTTCTATCTTCTATTATTTTCTTACTTAGCTTACCTTTTAAAAGGGAGACCAGTGATTATACATTCCACACAACTAACATACAAATTCTGTTTCTTCCAACTGTTTCCCAGTTATTAGCCTTTTCATTGAACTCCAATGGATACAAATTTCAGGAAAAAAAAAAAAAAACACAACAAGGACACTTATACTTAACATAAATTTTGTAATGAAAAATTCCAATGGAGAAACAGATCTACATTATATACATATTCTCATAAAGAGTATAATTACTACTTTAACAAATGTCTGCTTCTATTTGTTCCAAATATCACCTAGGGAACATTTTCACTAATGCACCAAGTCTTTTACTAGCCACCAGCAGATACTTTAAACTCACCTTATCAACCAAATAAATTTATGTCCTAAACTATCAATGAATATTAGCCAAATGCCTTACATTCCACAATTCCATCAAATTACAGGAATAAGCCTGAGTGCGACAAATGATTATCATGGAGTTGCTTTCATTTGTTCTTATCCATGTATCTAGGACCAAAATTCAGATCAAGATTCCAATTTCATTTAGCAGCATCCCTAGTGATTTTTCCCCCTTAGTCAGTAAGCAGCATCACTGTTTCTAGCAGTTAGATCTTAAAAGTTTTTCCTCAACAACCATTGAATGCTATTTCTTGATTGATCAAAATATTGATGCAGAACTAGTACATATTTATACATAAAATCATGACTAAATTTTATTGGATTGAGCGCTTACTATTAGGTTAGAAGCTATAGCTAATAGTTACAAGCAATTTTTTCTACTTAAGAGTATAACAATCAAAATTCCATGATTTGATTGTGACTTAGCCTACCTGAAATTTGCTATGGGACAATTGATGCAACCCGCACTAATCTCACCATCATCAATTGCTCTACTTGGAATCAAATTTGTGACCTTGGCTTCAATATCAATTGTTGAATCGAATATTTATCACTATGCCAAAAGTTATAGCTAATATTTAGGACACAATTCTTTGAACTTAAAAGTATAACAGTCAAAACAATACAATTAATCGTGACTTAGCCTAGTTAGTCTCTGCTGCGGAAAAATTGATACAACCCACAAAAAAAATTGTAAGAGAAAAAGAAAAGGTTGCAAGAAATTCCTATGCAAGATAACATCGACATGACAAAGCAATATGGTCGGCAAAATTAGAATTTTTTGGCTTTTCTAAAGAGAAAGGCAAAATGTCCATCCATTGGCAGTAATCCACAAAGAAGCCAGATAAAACCCTTGGTCCCAAAAGTCTGAAATTTGATAGGATAGGATACTGGAAAAACAGGAGCTGCATTATTGATTTATTAGTGAAAGTCCTTCATGTCAGTTGCTGATTTCGATATATCAGTAACAGGATAAAGGTCCATATAATAGAAAACCCTCTCAGCCAAAATTAATGAATAAAATGGATAAAAAAATAGTATGAACTATTCAAGGGTCTGCTGTTTCTTTCCCAACCTTTTCACTCAATTCTCATTTCTCTTCAGTAACCCTCTGCCCCGCACCAAAAAAAAAAAAAAAAATCTTCATCCCAACCTCCTATACAAATAGTATGAGCTGCATTCTCTTATTGAAGGAGATATTATTCCCACTATCTTAGATATCTCTGACTCCGTTGTTATCACAGTGAATACTATTCCCTCAATCCCCACCAATGCACACATGCCTTAAATCTCAAATATATTTGTCCTTTCTAGGGTACACTACAGTAATTGGAGGTCAAACAGTATCATATCAAAATTCACTTTTGCGCATTATACAGAATTTACTGATAACCCTAGAATGGAAGAAACAAGCTTAATAATACTTTGATTTAATTAAACATGCAAAGAAAAAGTTGGTAAATACTATTCACTTACTGTTTGCATGTCTAATAAATGAACATCATTGAAGAAAACAGAATGAGAGCAACCTCCAAAGATTAGAAGGTAGCGGTCTCCTTGAATAGAAGCTGCATGATCGTATCTAGGAGCTGGAGATGTCTGGCTATCAAAATCCAAGAAATTGGTATGGTCATTCATATGGAACTTATCTAAAGCATAAAAATACACTTTTTGAAAGTAAAGTTGATACCACTTACATAGTCTCTATCATTTCCCAAGTCATACTTTCCAGATCAAGAACATGGACATCATTCAACAGCTTCCTGCTCATATCTTCTCCACCAAACAATATCACTCTTGAACCAACTAGCGTTGCAGACTGTCCCGCACGGGCTACCTGGGAAAGTAAGTTGAAAACATCAAATATCTATTCAACTACAATCAAAATGACTTCCAAATACATATACAGATAATACAAAGAAATACTACGTAATTGAATATTCTACATACATGATTCAAAAAGAAAAGAAAGTAGGAAGATAATGCAACAGTAACAACCAATCTTTATCCCATTAACTGGGGCTGGCTACATGGATTCATCAGCACAAGTAGACTATATCAAACTTTTAGAGCAGGACAGTGAAAACCTTAACCAAACAAAAAAATCAACACCCAAGAACAGAACATCAAACTTTTAGATCAATGAACACACTTACTGGGACATTTCCAGAAGTCTTAATAACTCCAAACTGGCATGTTTCAATGTCAATGTATCGAACTGCAAGAAGTTCAATGAACATTGTAAGTTTTGTATGTGTTACCATGTAATAATGTGCCATGCATGGATATGAAATAATCAGGCAATTATATTATTTTCCCCCATTATAAAAAACATTGTATAGATACTAGCCTGTTAATTCAGCAGAAGAGTCCCGTGAACTGCCACCAAGAAGAAGCAGTTTCTCCCCCCACCTAATCTGCAGAAATTCCCAAGTCTATATCAGAACAAATCAAATATCAATGTTATTTGTTTATCACTAACACTCATGGTTCATCAGTAGCCAAACTGGAGAATTTCATACTATAAGCATAGATGCGCATCAAGAGAGCTGTCATACAAATTACCATATTGTGACCAGATGTGGCAGGAAGAAATTCCTGTGAGCTATCACCATCCTCTTTTCCAACATTTGCTTTTAGTTTCAGAGAGGACCATGTCAAACTTCTTAAATCAAGAACCTGCAAAGAGCTAAGTCACATGAGACACGCCAAAAAGGCCGAGATTCAGAAGCATTGGTGCCTACCAAATACCTGAACATCAGATAAGTGTCGGCCATTACGACTCCCACCAACAATGTATAATTTTTCATCAACTACTGCTGCAGCATGCTACAGTGAAGAATAGATAGAGTAAGTATCTGATCCATGGCAAAGGAAGGACTTCACATAAGAAGCCTAGAATGCTAAGGACTTCTAGCACTCAAAAGCAAAATAACTCCTCCTAACAAGACCCAATCAGGAATCATTTTTACGGTTTTGTTAGAAAGGATATCTAGCGTACTTTTCCTTTTAATGTTCTATTACTCAATCCTCTAATAAATCAAGGAAAGGAAGAGAAGTAAACCTTGTAGCGAGCACCTGGGCGAGCACCAGATACAGTAATTGGTACCCACTCATCATATGTAAGCTCCGTATACCAATTGTTGACTTCCATATCTCTCCAGTACTCCTTTAGAACAGGAAGAACTTTTTCAAATCACCTTTAATTTTAAGTTGTCAAATTAACTGTCATAAACAGGCAACAGATCTTAAATGACAAATTCTCTATAGAAAACACATAAAAACCATAGGAGTAAAACTAGGAAGCATGGACATGAGAATACAATCAATTTTAAATATTAGAAGCAAGGTTGTCAAATTCTTAAGTTAACTAGTAACTCATTAGTGTCTACAATTGTGTGGGAGAACGAATTAACCGACTCTCAAATCCTTTTCTAGGTAAACACGAGTAAACTCACGCAAACTATTGACTCAAGATGCGAGTTAGCGAATTTGAAATAAAATGTTAGTGTTTTATTATGGCTAAATAACTGTCCGAGCCTCATGAGGAGTACCATATACGTAGCCAAATATCTTACAAAATTTAGGACTAATCTACACACACCCTCTCTGTTATTTTAACAGAAAATTACACATCAAAATCTACAAAGAGATCAAAATCTATTGCGGCACTATGACTGCCATCAACTGGATTGAGCTTTTATTTGTTCGTGAAATAATACTTGGCAGAGTTGCTTAAGTCATGCCAACTGAGGTCAAGTAAAAGGACTGGTCACTAACCACATTGTGATCTCACGCTTCTTAGATGCACAATTTTACAACGAGTAACCATTATGTGACCCAACTCCCCCATTACCAGCGATATTATTAAAAAAAATAGAAGCTACCACTAGCATTACTCTAGACTTAGTTACTAACAAGAAAAAAGTTCCAAAATGCAGCAAAACCATACTAGCACGAAAATCAGGGACTCTGAATGCCTCTTAACTTAAAATGTTCGAAATTACAATCACAAACTTCACAATTTTCATAATCACGTGATTTTCGACAATGCTTTGACATGCAACTTTAAGCATCTGAAATTTCAAATCGAGATCGAGTACACCGCGGAAAATCACCCGAATTTCAAATCCTAACGGTTAAATTATGTTAAACAGAAACTGAGATAGCATATATATTCGAAATAGGAGCAAATAGAAACGAATGGCTTGGAATTGAAAGTGAAAAAGAGAGAAACCTGTCACTAGAGAGAATTGGTAGATCTCGAAACGCCGTCGTCTGTTGCAGATGAGTATGGGAGATCAGACGGTGGCGGATCGAGAGCCACAGTCAGAGATCTCAATGGATACGTTGTCGTAGCCGAGACGGTTGTGGCGGACAGGCGGGACAAAACAAACTTTACGGCAAGAAGCTGTGAGCTGTTTTAAGTTGTAACTTGACACTAATCGTAGCACCCAAACAAGACACTAAATGGTGACAAACTTAAATGTTTTATTAAACTTTTTTTTTTATATTTGCTTATCAATTTGTGTTATGGCATTTTATTTAAAGAAATAAAAAACACTAAAATCTCGTTAACTTTTATCTCTTTTACAAATAAAATAAACATAATAAATTTTAATTCTATCTTAATTTTTTTTTTCATTTTATAAATGGTATTTGAAATTAGTTTCGTTCTAATTCATTTTTAAGATTTATACACATTACAAATGTTTTTTTTTTTTATCAAATTAGAGTGTAATAACTTATGTTAAATGAGGATTGTTTACTTTTTTTTTTTGTTATTATGATGTTACAATTCCTTTTGTTCATGTATTAAAATATAATAAAAAATGAATTTAGAAAAATTCAAAACAAAAAAAGTTTGATTTAATTTTTAGTTATAAATTACTATGTTTTATTATTTGAAAAAAAATATTTATAAAATAAAAATAATAAAAATTATTGTAATTTAAAAAAACAGTGTCGAGATTTTTGCTTTGTTAGTGGTAACATAATTTAATATAAGAGACTGTTTATAAAATAATTATTTTAAAACTTATTTAAGTTAAAATAGAAATTAAGGTAATTGTGTTTCAAAACTGATGTTAAATTGGTTAATATAAAATTTGGGTTTGAGGTATTTATTTATAAAGAGAATAAATTTAAAAAAGTAATTAGGACGAAAATAATTTCAAAGTTTTTATTTATAAAATGGGTAAAGCTTAAGAAATTAAATATTTTTTCCTTTTATTTAATTAGCTAAATGTTGAAAAAATTACGCTGTAGGAATGAACGAAAATAAAGAACACAAAATTTAACGAGATTCAACAATTTGTATACATTCTCGGAAGTATTTGAGCGGGTGTGTTTTTGTTATTAAAGAATCAGAGGTAGGGTTACAATTATAGATGGTTAGTATTAATAACTCTAAACACGGTACAATCCGTTCACTCGCTATATGCTCGCTCACTCTGTCTCCGCTTTGACATTTGTCCTTTCATGCAGTATTTTGAGTCATACTTAACAAATCTCCACCTTGGCAAATATACGCCCCCTTAGAAGATATACAATCCGGAAGTATCAAACACATATAGTGGGTTGGACTATCGTGCTTCTCTAGCAACTATAAACATTCAACAAGTCCAAAGCTTGAACTTGTCTGTGGTCACTGGCTTGGTTAACATGTCAAATGCATTCTTCGCAGTACCAATCTTCTGCAACAATATCTCACCAGATGCAATCAACTCTCTGATCTTGTGAAACCTGACATCAATATGCTTTGTTTTAGCATGATATATCTGATTCTTTGCTAAATAAATAGCACTTTGACTGTCACAATGCAACTAAAGTCCACCTTGTTGAACACCCAATTCATTCACTAACCCAGTAAGCCACAAAGCTTCTTTTGCAGCCTCAACTATTGTCATGTATTCAACTTCAGTGGGATAATGCAACAATAGACTGAAGAGTTGACTTCCAACATACATGTTCTCCACTAAGAGTAAAAACATACCCAGTTGTCGACCTTCTATTATCCAAATCACTGCATAATTTGAATCCACATATCCAACAACCAAAGGATCACCCTACTGATTACCAAACACAATGTCATGCCCCACAATACCTCTCAAGTACCTGAAAATCCGTTTGACTGCCTCCCAATGTTGCCTACCTATTTTAGACATGTATTTGCTAACTTGACTAACAGCATGAGCTAAATCAGGGCGAGTACATACCATCTCATACATCAAGCAGCCAACAACACTAGCATAAGGAATCTCTGTCAGGTTCGCAACCTTCTTATCTGTCTTAAGGCACTGGTTTAAACTGAGCTTAAAGTGATTTGTCAATGGAGCAGGCTTTGCATTGTTCATCCCAAACTGTCTAGTACCTTCTCAACGTAACCTTGGTGAGATAACCATGGTTTCTTTGAGCTTCTATCCATGTGAATCTCCATCCCAAGAAGTTTCTTTACAACACCTCAGTCTTTCATGTTAAATTCCTGACTCAATAAAGCTTTCAAACTAACAACATCATGCAAATTCTTTGCAGGAATCAACATATTATCAACATATAGTAGGAGAAAAATAAAAGAACCATCATCAAGGCTCTTGAAATAAACACAACAATTATACTCACAACTCTTGTTGCCAATCTGAATCATGTAGGACTCAAACTGTTTATACCATTGCCTTGGAGATTGTTTCAATCCATACAAAGATTTCTTCAACCTACAAACCAAATGCTCATATTCAGGTTGAGAGAAACCCTCTAGCTGCTGCATATAAATCTGTTCCACTAAATCACCATGCAAGAAAGCAATTTTAACATCCATCTACTCTATATGCAAATCCCAACTAGCTACTAATGCAAGTACTAACCTAATAGAAGTATGTCTAATCACAGGAGAAAAAATGTCATCATAATCTATCCCTTTCTGCTATGAAAACCCTTTTACTACTAGGCAAGCCTTGAAATTTTCCCCCTCTTTTCTGATACGGTTGGCTTCCTCTTGTACACCCATTTGCAACCAATAGCCTTCGTTCATTCAGGAAGGCATGCTAACTCCCATGTTTAGTTTTTTTGCAAGGATTCCATCTCTTCTACTATTGCACCCATCCAATTCTCTTTATCCTGGCTAGTGATAGTCCCTTGAAAATTGGTTGGATCCTTACTGGTAATGTTAAGAGCAAAAGAAACTATATCTTCAAAACCCAATCTGGTTGGAGCTTTTACATTGGTGCATCTCTCTATCTCTTGCAAGATTATAGTTCTGCAAATCAACTGTACTAGAACCACCCAATGCTGGATTAGAACTTTCAATTCTCTTTGATATTGCTATTGTTGGGATATGTTCTAACTCTATCTGCACCTTTTCTTAATTCTGCTGCAACATGAACTGCTCATCAAACACTATAACTCTATTGATCACTACTTTCTTGTCAATTGGATCCCAAAACTTATAGCCTTTCATAAGACGCCCTAAATTATTGTTAATAGTAAAATATTAAGTGTAAGAATTTCATTTTCTTTACTAAATAATTTGGCGGAAGCTGATTATATGCATGGAATATGACTTATTGGATGAAAAAAAAATTATAATAAATTACTGAATCAACGATATGACTTTTAACATGAGCATCTGGTACTGTATAATCTAAACAAAAGTTTCATTATTCCCATCAGTTATTTTACAACATAGCTACATATTTTACAGTACCTATTATTATTATCCATATACCATCTATTATACATATTTTTTTTTACAAAGGTTTTACCTATTATACAAAACTTATTATTATTACTATTGCATTTTCACTACTTTATTATACATATCTTCTACAAAAGGTTTACCTATTATACAAAACTTATTATTATTACTATTGCATCTTCACCACGTAGGAGCCATAAACAGATTGATGATGGGATTATTTTGAGGGCAAGGTGATATGTCAAAAGTCACCACTACCGGTCCGTCCAATGTAAGGGGTACATCTTCAAAATTCTCAAAGGTAAATATGGTATTAGCTTTGCCTTGAAAGGTAACGGATCTTTCCATAGCATCAGTCCTCCATTCCTGTCCCGAAAAGAAAGCTACTATATTTGTTGTGAAAGGAGTCGTAGGATTGGGTGCAACCATTCTTTTATATTACAGGTTCATAAAGTAAAATGAAAAGAAAAGTGAGATATACGGTCTTTTATATAAGAAAATTCTAAAAAAAAATTAATCGTTACTTTAATTTATTCACAATAAAATCACAATAACTCATAATATAAGTAACATGGAATACAGTAGCAGTGAATCGTCAGGATAAATGAGCAACTAATATCAATCTCTTTCCAGTGACACCCAAATACTGCTCATTTTAAACCTCAAGAAACAAGTTCCTTCAGCCACAAACCATATCCATGATCATGAATGTAACATATACAATACAGAACTTATATTTGAGAATTAATATTAACATGAAATATAAAAAAATAACATGAGGCTTGGGGCACCTCACAGTAAAAATATTTTAAGAAATAAAAAGTAAAATAGTATATCTCCTTTCCCTTTACCTTTTGCAAAACGTAACTTGATAGAAGGATAAGAAGGTTGTTGTCTGCCTTCGTGAGAGGAGTATTCATTTTGGTAGTTTTTTTCGTATCTCTTGGCTTATGTATGTAAGGTAAATTCTCATATTTATAGCCAAGTTACTGGAAGTGCATTTATTAGAAAGGTGGGTGACGCACATTAAGTGACGTATTTAAGAATAATTTATGCTCCAATTTAAAAGAAACATGATTTTTTTGTCATTTATGGTTTGTACTTTGTTCTTATCTTTCTAAGTCTATATAAGATGCACCATCTCTTTGTTTTCCATTACATCCGTATCCACAAGATATAGTATGTCCCTTTTTTATTAACTGCAGGTTTAGGGTTAATGTTAATAATAATAATAATAGTAAATGATAATTATAACGATAATGGTGATAATAATAGTAGTAATAATAATAATAATAAGTAAGAATAATAATAATAATAATAACAATAATAAGTAATAATAATAATAATAATATTTTTTGTGCACATATCTAGAATCCCTTTAGTTGTATGCTTTCCAGTCATTAAACTAACTCTAGTCTGCTTCCCAAGAACAAAAAAATTACAAAAATCAAGCTTGCAAGTTTTAACACCATGCAACAAATTTCTTTTGTGCAATTCAGTCATCCCACGTTCACTAAGATGTCCAAGTCTCATATGCCATAATTTCATACTGTTAGTATTCTCACAATACTAAATGAATTTGATGAAGCCATACAAGATAAGTTCAATTAAGCAATGGCAGTAAGCAAGCAATTGGATTTTGGTCTTGATTTGGTGTGAGTGTGTTCGAGATTGATTGGCAAAGAACCTTGACATAAGTGAAGAAGGAATCCAGTAACACATGGTCAAAGTGATTCAATCA